>JAEEGG010002497.1_pt1 | contig 47300 bp, 35 predicted proteins | sample 9134161 | NCBI WGS metagenome assembly JAEEGG01 (sample SAMN16246543, study PRJNA631951) | gut metagenome | biome: gut microbiome; feature: rumen; material: CR-attached | host: Bos | place: Iran: Karaj | collected 2018-10
CGGAAGGCGGATATGCCAACTGAACAAAATAATCCGGCATATACATGGCAAAAGCAGATAGCGTGAGACGCTGTCCATGCTGCCACATCAAATCGAGATTATATGAAGACTGCGGTTTCAAGTCAGGATTTCCCCAGATCTCGCTATATGCAGAAGAATAGAAGATGCTGCTCATGGTGCTCCAATAAGAGGGATAGACCGCCTGAGAATTGAACGAAAAGTTCAAGTTGTTCTTCTTGTCGATATTCCACAGCGCATTCACCGTCGGGTAGAGTCTCCATTCATCCCACTTTTGAGCATGGTACTGCTGTGCTCCAACAGACGCTTCCAGGCTGACAGCTGGTGTTATCTGCTTGTTGAATCCAGCATAGATATCAACAATCCGCTCATTGTAATCCACAGAACTGTTAGCCTCCACAACCGGCCGTCCTTCAGCATCAAGTGTTGTCTGATAACTCACATTGCTTGTCAGCTGTGACTCGATGCCATAGTTCAGTTCCCAACCGTTCTTCAGCGTATGCGTCTGGTCAGCAGTAAAAAGCCATTTGTTAATCCTCTGCCGACTGCTAACGGAGAGATTACGCGTGTTTTCATACAATTTTCCATCCAGATGTTGAGTACGCGGGTTCCTGTAATTCGTATAAGAAGCAGAGAGATTCAGCCCAAATGGCGTCGTGTAATTGGCGTCCACATTATGAATATATGTATTCACATCCGAATGCTGAACAGAGGTTTCCAACCCCGTACTTTTGTTATTGGCATCGCTTGATGCCCAATTTCCAGTATATGCGATATTCAGTCGGTTTTTATCATCGAATGCATAGTCGAGTCCAATTCTAAGATTCTGTCCACTGGTCCGGCTCTTGCGGTCAGTCCTGTCGGAATAGTCCACACGCTGACTGCCTAAAAGATGATGCGCCATGTGCTCCACTTTTCCATATGCATCCCCATATCCGAGAGCATAAGAAACATCAATTCCAAGCTTATCATGTTGATAGAGTCCAGTGGTTCTTACAGCTCCATATCCATACTTGCTTTGTCTGTATAATCCAGTCAACTGTCCGGAAAACTGGTTCGTTCCGACAAAATCCTTCATGATGACGTTGATTGCCATACCATGCACATGATATTTAGCCGGAGCTGACGGCATCACCTCCGCTTTGGCAATCATAGAGGCGGGGATATTCCTTAACCGCTCTACAATCTGCTCTTGACTTAATGACGAGACTTTCCCATTGATGATAAGCGTCGCCTGACGTCCTCCGAACGTCAAAGCTCCGTCGTTCTCCACTACACCTGGTATGCGAGTGAGCGCCTCGTATGCATCATCAGCAGGAAACAGCTCCAGAAGCGTCTCCATGTTGTACGTCAGATGTCCGTTTTCCGTATTTTTGATGATTCGTTCGCCCTTAATCTGCACCCCATTGAGCATGACCGGCTCGGGCTGCATATTGACAACACCCATGTTTCTTGAAGAACACAGTTCTTGAATTGTTTTGTAACCCACAAAAGAAATTCTGGCTATTACAGGAGATCGTTCGCATGGTATAACAAAATGTCCATTTTCGTTTGAAACACCTCCTGCAATCAAAGTGGAATCATGAGGAGAGAGTAACGCAATGTTTGCAAATGCAACAGGCTTACCCTGCTCATCGACAATGGTTCCCTTATATCGTGTTTCCATTTGCTGGATGCATTCCACCGTGATTTCCTTACCAACGACAGTAACCTGAACAGGATAGAATCCTATCATCTGACGCACTGTTTCCGGCACAGTCTTTCGGTGAACATAAGTCGTCACACGAAAATCCTCCAGTTCGTTATACATAAAACTGATGGTGTATTCATAAGAAAGTTCGTCAAGTTGTCTGAGTGCATCGCTTAGGGGCACATCATCAAATTGTTTTGTGATATGTTGTGCATGAGCTGTAAAGGTAAGAACACAACACAGCATTGAGAATATAGTGCGTTTCATTTCTTCTTATTCTTATTTTACCGTGATTATGTTTTCATTCATTTTCACGTCTATACTCTCAAATCTATCCAGACGTTTGAGCACACTATCAACAGGCTCATCGGGATTCCAAACGAAATGGAAACGCAGCTGGCGTTGCTCATCATTCTTGAACTCCACATCCATGTGATAATGGGCTGCAATTTCCTGAAACATCTTCTCCAAAGAGACATTGTCGAAAACAGTCGGCTGATTATGCCGGACAGAATCGGTCTTAATCGTATCAGCTGGGGGAATACCGTCTTGTGGTTGAATAGACAGCATTATACCTTTGTCTGTATTCTTCGGTTGTTTGATTTCTGTCAGTTTATTATTGTGTGGCTCCGGAATGAAAGCCGTTTTATCCAGTATGTCTTGTTGAGTTTTGCTGATACTCCGCACGATATGAACTGCAGCAAAAGCAATTCCCGCAGTGATGAGAATTCCGGTGAATACAGCCGCAATCTTATGTACTTGAGAAGATATACCCCAAAAGTTATGTGTATTCTTTTTAGACTTATGGTCAAGCTGTTCTAATTCCGAGGCATGCTCAATGGAAAATTGTTTCCACAGATCATCCATTGGAACAGCTTCTTTTTCTACTTCTTTTTTAATAATAGCCCGTTTCACAAGAGACAGTTGTTCAATCATCTCAGCCAATTCGGGGTAACCGGCAAGTATGTCAGCAATCTGCTCATCGGTATATTCTTCGGGATGCTCCTGCATCCACAATAGAAGTTTTATACTGTCTTGTTGTTCCATAATGTTATCGTTTTGATGTACGCTTGAAATAAACTTTTATCTTCTGCAATGCTTTTGACAAGTGATTATATACGGTCACCTTACTGACTCCAGTTGCCGTTGCCACCTCTTCGTAAGTCATCTCAGCAATAAACCGTAATCGAAAAATCTCAAAAGTCAGAGCCGGGAACTCCGTTTTCACAAAATGAAGAATTTGTTCCAATCTATCATCGTCATTTATTTTTACTACTTGATTCTGTTTCAATTCTTCAGAGAAGAGATGCTCTAACTGCTCGCGCAAAGTTTTATGTCTTAGAATGTCTCGGCATCTGTTACGGACGCAGGTCATGAGATAGCCCTCCATGTGGTTCTCTTGAGGTTTGACATTGTCATGTAGCAAACGAACAAAGACCTCACTAACAACGTCCCGACTATCGTCGGCATTGTATAGAATTGTCCTTGCCAAACGATACATAGCAGGGTAATTTTTGCGGTATATTTCCTCAAATTGTTCTTTTGTCATATTTCGGCCACTTATCAGTCAACATAACAATGACGATTTATATATCCTAAAAACTAAGCAAACGATAACTTTTTTGTTTTTATAACATTAATTTAAGATTAAGGAGTAAAAGAGGAAGTAAAAAGGGAATTATAAAAGGGAGTTAACGAGCCTGAGGCTCGTGGACAATAGTTTTGACTATAATAATTCATTATTAGAATCATTCAAAATGAATAAACACAAAAATTATCTACTTTTCCTATAGTATTCAATATTGTTTTTAAACTTTATTTAGTCAGGAATTTCTGATATCTGTTCCACTCCAGAAGAATATGCTGGTCGTGCTCACCAAGGAAGAAATCAGGATGAAATTCTTTCTGTAAAGGAGCCCAATTGCCACAAACTATGCCATCGCGGGTTATGATTGGCTGAAAAATTCCACTATTATTGTGTGCTTTATGGCGATAGTCGGGCTGCAGGACAATGTCGCGGCTTTTATAGCTAATAAGATACTCGTCGTAAGGCGGAATCAGCAGATAGTTTCCTTTACGGAATCCCTTAGTTCGACAGTCATCCGTTAGGTAAAACGATCTTCCATTCCATCTCACCTGATGGATTAACTCCCCCATCATTTGAATACCCTTTCTGCATTCGCTGATGCCCAGTCCCGACCACCAAACAAAATCTTCAAGAGTCGCCGGCTGGCGGCTCCTGAAGTATTTTTGAGTCAACATCAGCAATGCCTCATCCCAGTCAATATTTGCTTTTGTCTTAACCTTATTATCTGTGAGCGTATAAGTAGCCTTCATCGGCAATAAATCTCCACTGCAAAGCATTCCGGAGATTTCAGCCAAACGAATATGATAGGAAAGCCGGTGACTGTCGAGTTTAATTCCCCTATCAGCCAACGCCTCGATAAAGTCCTCCTTTGTGACGCAACCTTTGTCAGCCGCCGTCCTTTCGAATATATCCCGGATTCTCCACTCTTCCTCTTCCGTAATACTAATTCTGTTACTTTTCATCCACCCTTTTATCACCTTTAAAGCTTTAGGAGCGCAAAGTGCCAGCAACGGCCAATAGTCTTCAGCCGCCACAAGCTGCCATGTGCCCCTTAAGAGATGCAGCCGTATGATTTTTCCGCTATTGAAAGCCTGTTGGAAAGCTTTAATTGAGGGTTTAGCTGTACGCATGGCCACAGCCCAGCGCATCATTCTGTATTCCTGAGCCTGCATGGCTCCCATATATCGGATCACTTCCTCCGGAGAACAGAACTGCGGACAGACAAGTTGCTGACTGAGAAGTCGGATAGCAATGGGGTTCATCTACGTTTCAAGCAAATAATCTCAGGATTGACTCCTTCTTTGCCATATTCACAAACAAGGATGAAATGCTCATCACAGGCAATACCGAAACAGCGACCGGAACCATCCTGTTTTTCCACCTGATTGCACCAATAGGTGGCATTATCATCGAGAAATTTCACTTTGTTGCCATTTATCGTGTATTCCAAATTGACAAATGAGCCCTGCATTACAAACAGGTTGTCGATTTTTGGCAATCCACAGATTCCAAGCTCATTGACCTCGTCGATAATCCTCTTTTTGATGGGTGAGTTGGCATGCGGAATTTCGTCGGCATTCAGTTTCCATCGTTTAAGTTCTGGGTAAAGCCGGCTGAGAACCTCCTTATATTCCTCACGGGAGAGACTCTGCCCTGTGTTTTTATTAAATTCATCCACATACTGTGAGCAGAACTCCACCATTTCCTCCATCGTGAAATCTCCCGTAAAGGCACCGTCTTTATAACAATATATGCAGTATTCGTGATTTTTGGTTCCATCGGCATTCGTGCCGAGTAACTCATCTGTCAGCGGCATTCCGCAACTCTGACAAAAATTCTGTTCCATAATATGATTATTTTATAATAAAATACTAAGATCATTTTATCTTCATTTATTCTTCGACAGCAAAATTACAAAGCATTTTTGATTCAGGCAAATTTACGGGATATTCGGCAGGTTTATGTGACGAATAACAACAAAAACATAGAAATCATCGTAGGATTTGAGCTGAAGAGTTTACAATTTTTCATAAAAAAACAGTGATTCGCCAAACCACCGTTTTTTTCTGTATTAATTGTTGCCTCTGCTGATGCCCCCTTTCAAATCAGAATTATCAATAGTTGTTTCGGTCTTCTTGACAGTAGATTTCAATTTTCCGAACCTAAAAGAGACGTTGATTTGGAACATTCTTCCCTCAGCGGCATTAACGGCATCGCCCCATCCGATGATATCGCCCTGGGTCGTTTTCGTTTTAAAATGATAATACTTCTTAAAAGGCGTATGTGCAGCCAGCCGAACCGTCAGCCTATCATCAGAAAGAAACGACCGCTGCAGGCTGAATCCATAGCGTTGCCAGGGATAGTCGTATGCATAGATGTTTTGCGGGCTATGCCCTATCTGCCCGTACAGATAAGCAGATGCCATAATCTTCCATGGCAGTTTCTGGCTGATTTTTGTATAACAGAACACATTTGTAAGATGCTGCTTAAGAGAAACCGATGTGTTTTTTGCATGGTTATCAGTCAGCATGACATCCGCCATGATGGTCGTATTGTCGAATGGTTTCCATTGGAGATATCCATCCAGTTGAAACCGATGCTGATTGAGCACGTTTCCCCAAGTACTATACCTAATGTCGTTCTCAGCATAGACGATTGACCCTAATTCATGATTGTAAAAAGAGAACATCGGTGCGACCTGCAATGTCAGCCGTTGCCCCACATACATGTAGGTGAGCTGAATTGTCTGGTCGTGTGCACTTTTCAAGTGAGCGTTACCGAAATCCACACGGGTTGGAGTTGTGACAACCGCAGGATTGAGGTAAGTAATACCTGGACGGCTGATGCTGGTGTTGTAACCCAATTTGAGCGACTGGCGATCATCTATCTGGTATTTCAGACTAGCCTGGGGTACCCAGTCGCTCAGATGCTTATCAAACGACTGCCCCTTACCATCAGGATATTTTCCCTGCAGAAAGCTATATTCGTAACGCATTCCCGCCCTTGCCGACCATTTATCTTTGTTATACATATAGTCGATGTATGCAGCCGCCACTTTTGTGGTATGTTCGAACTCAGCGGTAGTCGGAGGAGACTGGATCTCATGATAGAAAGTCTGCTTATTATCACTGTAATTCATCCTGTCAATATATTTTGCTCCCATCTCTATTTTGTGTCCCATCCATAACGGACGCATATAATCCAGCTGAAAAGTATGCTCGGTGAACCGTTCACGCGAATTCTGCAAAAATCCAGTATATTCAAACGGCACGTTGACAAAGTCAGTATAGTTTGTTTCCTGGTCGTTGTGCTGCCTTGTTAGAGCCAGCATATATGACAGTGTAAGTTTTTCATCCTTCAAGTGCGTTTTATGCTCATAGTCGAATCTTCCGCTCCAAGAATGATGACCATATCCTGGAAGCCAATAATTCTCACGGAATGCGTAAAGCTGATTATTAAGTTTGTCGTACATAGCTGTGTTTGCCCCTCCATCCACATCCAATTTATAGAAATAGCCTCCAAAAGAAGCTGAGAGTAAGTTCAGTGTGTCAATTTCATAGCTTGCATTTAAATCGGCAAAATGAATGTGGCCTTTATTAGTTCCTTCACTATTAATCTCAGAAAAGTTGCCTGTCTCCACATACTGACGATGAATAAGACCATTGTTTCTAGTCTCTTTCTTCGACATCCCACCATATCCATAATCCAGAGACACAATCAGCTTACCAAATTGTGCAGCCAGGTAGGCACTTAGATTCTTGTGCTCCAAAGAAGTATATCCGACAGTGACAGTTCCCGTGACGCCGTCCATCATTCTGTTATCCATCATGACAATGTTAAGTATGGCATTCACACCTTCCGCATCCTCACGAGCCCCCGGGTCGGTAATCACCTCAATCCTTTTCACAGCAGACGCCGGCATGGCTCTTAGAATATCTTTCGCATTCCTACTGAGACTGGGGTCATAATGACCATTCTTATAGATTTTATAGCTGTTATTGCCTTTGACAAGGATGTTTTCCTGTGCATCGACAGTGACCATCGGCACTTTACGCAACATCTCTAACACATTCTCAGTCTTTGATTCCTCATCAGCCTGGACATCATATCCGACACGATCGATTTCCTGCTTAATCAGCTGGCGTTGAGCCGTGACACTTACACCTTCTAATAACTTCTCCCATCTTGCAGAGTCTTGAAGCACAATGTCAGTTGAGTCGTTAGGTGTCTGTGAATTCCCAGACATAGAGCAGAATGCTGTAAAACACAAAAGAAGCTTCTTTTTCATCTTTTCTTTTTAGATTGATTCTTTCTGGCAGGAAGTAATTTTCACCTTTGCCATGTCAGGAAATGAACGGACGACAATCATGGCACCATCTTTTTTCGTACTAATGAGAATGATATTATTGACGTTTCCCTCAGGTCTCATTCTGATAGCATCAGCAGACCCTCTTTTGAGCACTTTTACCCTTTTTATGGCATCAGGAGAAAGTTTGTTCACTATCTCTTTAGTTGCAAGCGAATCATTAATCAGATAGGTAATGCCTTCTGGAAACCCCTTAGTGAAGATTTCCATCACCCCATTTTCACCTTTTTCCCCAAAATGTCTGGCAACCTCACTTCCAGGTTTATAGACATTAATGCACTTGACGCTCTCAGGATTGATGTCGCTTATCTCTCCCGTGTATTCTTCCCCATCCAATATGACCAGAGGATTGACGACATCATCATCAGTAATCTTCTCATACCTCATATCACCTTCAATCCTGATGTCTGGTTCAATTGATTTTCCCAATGGCCGTTTTGTCACCCTGATCCATTCACCATCAGTAAATATATTGTGTATAACGACTGGTGAATTTGGCACTTGTGTCATAACATATCGTTTAATTGTTTTACCGACGAGTTGTGAACCGTCAAAATTTTCAACTCTTTTGCCATCGATGTAATAATGGATTTCCTGTGCATTCACCCAAATGCAAGAAAGCATCATGGCAACAATCATAATAAATCCAATTCGTTTCATACACTAATTTCATTATTTGTTTAAAATTCAATATTTATAGGTACCACATGATATTCTTCATTGTTGTCGGATGTCATGATGATATAAGATGCAACACACCCATCAGCCATCCGTCTTGTTACAATATTCGCATCTCCAGCCCTTTGAATTTCGTAAGTTTCAACTTGCTCACCCTGAACATTTGATGCAGTAATAATGTCAGTTATCTGCTGTTCCAGACTAAAAGAATCAGAACGGGCATCCGTACTCATCCCTGGTTTTGATAAAGTCTGTGATGCAGTCTGCATATTTTTGTGTTCTGAATATTTATATGAGTGACCCCCTTTTTTCTTTCCTTTGTTATTATCAGAGAAAGCGGTTTGTCGGTCCATTTGTCGTTTTTTCGCCAAAACTGCCCCAGGATCTCTACCTCTTTTCAGATTTGATTCAGCAGAAACAGCCACAGACCTCACCTGCTCATTGGAAATCTTGTCCATATTGTTTTCTGCAACGACAGTCTGTGTTTTGTTTTTACACTTATCTGAATAGCTTTTTAACAGTCCCCATGTCATTAAGTTCATGGAAATATTAAGCATCTTAGAGATACTGTCAGTTTTGTAGTTGGCAACGTCAGTTGGTGCATTCGGAGTTTCATCATTGGTTCTTCCAGCATAAATGAACCATACAATCACAACCGTTGCGGCAACAGACACAATCCATTCCATAAAATATGTAATTCGATGAAATGAGGATGCTATATGCATCTTCTTTTTCTCCATCAATCTATCAAATTCATCCGCTTTATGTTCAGAGAGTATGTTTTCGGCAGTGAAATTTGTCGTTGCTACCAGAATTGTACGGACATCCTCTTCTTCAAGTGTCAATGAATCTTTGGTTTTGGAATAATACTCTAAAAGCTCAAGATCCTCTTCCACACTTGTTTCCGCATTCAAATATCTGTTTGCCAGTTCCTGCCATTTCTGTCTTTCGTTCATGTTGTTCATAATTACTTCCTCCCTTCTTTTAATAATAACAATAATTTTTTTCTTGCAGTGCAAATCATTGTCTTAGCACTATCTGCAGTGGTTCCACATGCAGATGCTATTTCAGCCATTGACATGCCTTCACCTCTCATAATAATCATTCGTCGCTGTGTGTCAGAAAGCGAATTCAATGCACATTCGATTCTTTGTTCCGTTTCATGTGTAATTAGTTGTTGATCGGCCCGTGTCCGTTCATATAGCAAATCGTTCTCATCAAGGAGTTCATGCTTATTAACGGATCTGCGCATAATATCAATACAAATATTCTTGGCTATCAATATGGCCAACGATTCGGGATTGTCGTATGTCGCCAGTCTGTCGCGCATTTTCCATAACCTCAACAAGGTCTCCTGCACTGCATCCTCTTCGTTATATGCCAGTTCCTGGGTGTTGAAGAATTTTCTGCAAAGTTTCACCAGTTTTGGACGGATATTGACAGCGATATGTTGATAGTCTTGATACTCCATATTTATTTGTTACATTATCAAGACGAATGAGGATTGAAAAAGTTAACAAAAAAGAGTGAAAAAAGATAAAAAAGGGATATATCTCACGACATATCCCTAAAATTATGATTATATGGAATGAGAAAACGAAATTAAATTAAAAAGAGTTTGTTCAGAAGCTCATCTCATTGATTAGAAGTCCCAGATTAAACCAGCAGAAAAAGCATGGAATTTTGGTCCGCGTTTAGTATCCAGCACATTGCAAGGACTATATTTCACATAAGCACCAATGTAGTTTCTATAGGATACAATTCCGATGATGTCGGTTGTAAAACTATTGAGATGGACACCTCTGTCGCGATCCTTATATTTTGTCCCATCCAAAGAATAACGTGTTTTCAAGTTTCCATGTCCATTGAAACTAAACAAAGGTCCTGCAGCAAACTTAAAAAACTTAGTTGAGGTGTATTGAACAATCAATGGAATCTGATAGCTGAGCGTGTGTACTCTTGAGAATTTGACATCTGCATTTTTGGGATATTCCGTGAGTATCACGTGCCCATCATCCGTCTTGTCGAAACGTGTGTTGCCCGTCATGCGGTAGTTTTTCCAATTGAACCACAAACCAGTGCTGAAACGCCAATGTGAGTTCACAGTCTTGTAATGTATATTAAATGCATGCCATGTAATTTCCACCGATTTTCCAAAATCAGTATCCAGTCCAGACGGTCCACCGATTGCTGAAACCAATCCCACACTTAATGTTGGAGCGACCGTAAATTCAAAGCTGTGTTTATACCCATTTGTTGATTTAGAGAACGGGAACTTGAAATCAAAATCCGAATTAGACTCCTTTGAAACATTCACTCCATCGCTACCAGCCTCCAAAGTTTTACTAAAGTGATAATCAGGATTATCCTTTTTGCCCATCACCTCGACAGACAAAGAATTTCGGTCGGATGTGACCACTACTTTATCAGCGTTTTCAATCACAATTGTGTCTGGTATTTCCTGTGCCATCATAATACCCCCATGGCAAATACCCATTAATAGGAATAATACTGTTCGTTTCATTTAATGTATGAATTATAGATTATTTAAACATTTTTTTCAACTCTTCCATTGATACCGTGCCTTCCATATACACAAGAGTAGCATCTTTCTTGTCTTTAGACTTCAGTGAAGCATTTCTATAGAAAACATACCGTTTAACCTTTGAACCAGCAGCAAGTGGTTTAAATGAGAGAAAAGCATAATATAATCTCTGCCCAATATATCCGATCTCCTTATCAGCCGCTTCTTTACCATCTTTCAGAACAGCCAGTTCCATTTCCCTCATTTCCTGTTTCTTCTCAGTAGAGATACTACGATAGAGCTTGAGATGATAAGGTTTCAGTTCTTTACCTTCCACCCACACCATCCTGGATTCGTCAGCATAAGGATAATTATCATCAAAAAACACTCTGATACTCAGATTAGTCTGTGCTTGAGCATATAAGACAAACAACAGGAGCAGTCCACATGTAATTATAAATCTTTTCATATTTAGTCGTTTGTTTATTTTAAAACATCAAACATTTCTTTGAGCTGTATTTCCATAACTTCAGTAGAAGAAGTCTGAAAATCGATATTATCCCATGAATCACGCATCATGGAAAAGACTTTTTCTTTGTCAGTGATAAGCACACCATTGTCATACGCCATACAAACATCCAGGTATCCATTCGAATTATCAGCCTCAAATACGCCACTTATAATAAAAGCAAGCAGCAAAACAGCAGCACAACCAGCAACCCATTTCAGGATTGATTGATAATCGGTCTTCTCTTTCTTGTCAGATACTGTAAGTGCCTCTAGTCCATCATTGAGGCTGTCAGACCCAGATTTATCTATTGCCATACTTGTCAGACTCATAGTGGCTAACACTTCTTGAAATACCTCTTTAGCACTGTCCTCAATCTTGTCGTCACAGGCATAAGGAGACGTCACAAACCGCATCAGCGCACGTTCCTCATTTATAGAAGTGTCGGCTTCAAAATATCGTTCAGAAAGACTCAACCAGAACTCAACATCATTTAATATATCATTATTTTTACTCATTTTAAATTATAATTATTCATCTATATGACGTTTTCTATATTCTTCTCTAATTGCCTTACGTGCTCTTGATAACTGCATTCTCACAGCCGTGGGCTGCATTCTCAATATTTTGCCTATTTCGTCAAAACTTTTATTTTCATGTTCTCTTAATCTGACAATCTGCTGTTGAGTATTAGTAAGACATTGCCCGATAATTTGATTCACTGCAATCAACCTTTCTTCCATTTCAGCATACCCTTTATCAACATCATCCTCTATTTCGTTTCCATTGAGATCTACAATGTTATGACGTTTATTGCTTCTATATCGGTCGATGGCCATGTTTCTGACCGTCACAGACGTTAATGCCAGTGCATCATTTTCAGATTCAATATCATCAGCCCTCATCCATAATTTGACAAAGGCATCTTGTAGCACATCCTCAGCATCTTCCTCGGAAGGAAGAATACGCATGGCTTGCCGTAAAAATCTATTACGCCATCGATTAAATGCTGTTATCAGTGTTATATTGCTCATTTCGTCCGTTTCTATGTATAAAACGAATAAATAACGTTTTTGTAACAAAAAAACGAAATTTCTTTCTAAAAAAGTTATATTATTTCAAAAACAAAGCTCACAATATCATTACTGACACTGTGAGCACAATTTACAATTGAGGAAGCAAGTATAATCTCAGATTAAAATTACATTAACACTTCCACCAAATGATGTCCTGGTTCTGCTTTAATGATATTTCCAGTAACAGGTGTTCCGTCAACCGTTATTTGTTTAATTCCCGATTGTCTGCCATTTGGATTCCTTACAGAAATATCAAAAGTGGCATTTTGGAAAACACGCTTAATTTTATATTCTTTCATAGAAGACGGAATACACGGGTCAATCTCCAGCCCGTCAAAAGTAGGTTTTATACCCAGAATATATTGAGTGACAGCCAACCAATTCCATGCAGCAGTCCCAGTCAACCATGAATTCTTTCCTTCCCCAGGTTTCGCCGCATCTTTTCCAGCCACCATCTGGCAATAGACGTAGGGCTCAACTTTATGGAGCTTCTGATCCTGAATCCATGCAGGACAGATTTTTGTATAGTGACTCCAAGCGTCATTACCACGTCGTGCAACAGTCTCACCAATGATTACCCATGGGTTATTATGGCAGAAAATTCCCGCATTCTCCTTATATCCAGCAGGATAACTTGAAATTTCTCCCATTTCCACATAATATTTTGTAAAAGCAGGATTATTGAGTACCATTCCATGCGGGGTGTCAAGATAGCGTTTACAAGCATCGAGCGCTCTATCAACCATTCCATCCTCCAATCCAATTCCTGCCATCGTGCAGAAACCTTGAGACTCAATAAATATTTTCCCTTCATCATTTTCCTTAGTACCAATTTTATTTCCGAAGAAATCGTAAGCCCGCAGGAACCATTCGCCATCCCATCCAAATAGTTTTACTGCATTAATCATATTATCGATATGCTGTTGGGCTCTATCAGCCTCCTCAAGATTATTGATATGCTTGCAAAGCTCAACATATTGTTTTCCACAAAAGACAAAAAGTCCTGCAATCATAATTGATTCAGCTTTTGAGCCCTCACTTTTATTTTCCGTAGTCTGGAAACTTTCATTAGGATCCCATGAAAAACAGTTCAGATTAAGACAGTCGTTCCAATCAGCCCTTCCAATAAGAGGCAGTTTGTGTGGTCCGAGATTATTCACCACATGATCAAACGATATTTTCAGATGCTCCATCAATGTCACTTCAGAGCCGGGCTGATTATCAAATGGTACCATCTCGTTGAGAATAGACAAATCGCCCGATTCCTTGATGTATGCAATAGTGCCAAAAATCAACCAGCAAGGGTCATCGTTGAATCCTCCTCCAATATCATTATTACCCCGTTTGGTAAGAGGTTGATACTGATGATAGCATCCTCCGTCTTGGAACTGAGTTGAAGCAATGTCAATAATTCTTTGACGTGCTCTTGCCGGAATCTGATGAACAAATCCGACGAGGTCTTGATTCGAGTCTCGGAATCCCATACCTCTCCCTACTCCACTCTCGAAAAACGAAGCAGAACGAGAGAAATTAAATGTAATCATACACTGATACTGATTCCAAATATTGACCATACGGTCAAGTCTCTCATCTCCACTGTTAATTACAAAAGCGGAAAGTAATTTGTCCCACATAGATTTCAATTCTTCAAAAGCATCATCAACCGCCTTCACTTTAGAAAAACGGTCAATCAACTTATGCGCTTTTTCTTTGTTGACAAATGTGACATCCGAATCCTGTGATGAAATAATCTCCCCATTACTTTTACGTCGGATATCCTCAGTTGAAAATTTTTCGTTCTGGTCATTTTCCACATATCCGAGGAGGAAGATAAAATCACGTTTTTCTCCCGCTTCAAGGGTGACCTCAAAAAAATGAGATGCAATTGGACTCCAACCATGAGCTAACGAGTTTGCCGGTTTTCCATCCATCACACATTGTGGCTGTGACAATTCGTTGTATAGTCCAACAAAAGTCTCCCTGTCGGTATCATATCCATTAACATTTGTGTTTGTGACAGCATAATAAGCATAATGGTTTCTCCGTTCTTTATATTCTGTCTTATGATAAATGGTTCCACCTTCAATTTCCACCTCACCTGTTGAAAGGTTTCTTTGGAAGTTTTCCATATCGGTAGCCGCATTCCATAAGCACCACTCTGTGTAGGAGAATAATTTTATAGACTTCTTTTTGTCGGTAGTGTTTTCAATTGTGAGTTTCTGCACCTCAGCCCATGTGTTCAGAGGAACGAAGAAAAGCACAGATGCCTTAATTCCATTTTTAGAACCAGTGATACGTGTATAATTTAATCCATGTCTGCACTCATAAGTGTCAAGAGGTGTTTTACAAGGTTTCCATCCCGGGTTCCAGACGGTTCCATCGTCATTAATATAGAAATAACGCCCCCCGTTGTCCATGGGCACGTCATTGTAGCGATAGCGTGTGATACGGCGGAATTTAGCATCTTTATAAAAAGCATATCCACCGGCAGTGTTGGAAATCAAACCAAAAAAATCCTCATTTCCAAGATAGTTAATCCAGGGAAAAGGAGTTGCAGGATTATTAATAACAAATTCACGATTAGAGTCGTCGAAATATCCAAATGTATTCATTATGTAAATTATTATTAAAAAAACAAGATATAAAAAATCAATTTTCGAAGATGTTTTAGAGGGGATTCAAATAAAAAAGCAATTATTAATTAGTAACCAGGATTTTGAGAAATATTATTATTAAGAGTGACAACCACATTAGGAATTGGGAAAACAATGGTGTGATGATCATTCTCATTGACAGCATCAGCTCCATCGTACAAACTTTTGTATTTATTGAATCGAATCATATCGTTTCTTCTCCATCCCTCCCAAGCAAGTTCAATAAGTCTCTCATCGTAGATATTATCGAGTGTTGCTTTTTTCAGAGGCATGCCAGCTCTTTCCCTAATCCTGTCAAATTCGTTTTGTCCGTTTTGTCCGTTTCGGACTAACGCTTCTGCCTTCATTAGCAACACGTCTGCAAATCTAAACAACACAATATCATTATCCATCAACTTTCCTCCATTAGAAGCATCGGCATCGACCTCATATTTTTTCATTCTTGCTCCAGCCATTTCCATGTAAGGGCTATCGCTCAAATCCATTTGAATTGCCCGTGGCAAATATTGAAGAGGTTTACCGTTTCTATCATTAACAATCATTGCTTTATAATCAGTCGCAACATCTCCCCAATAATTCAAATCAAACCTTTTATCTTGTTGTGGTGTTCCGAATCCATTTACATCAAGAACAGTTAATGTAGCTGAGGTGCCATTTTCTCCAGGAAATCCATTTGCTGCTGCATGCCGGCTATGAAGTGACCTAAATATATTCTGCTGTTCACAAGAAAGCATATGCTGATCCATAGGAATGGTCCAAATATTCTCATTACTATAATGGTTGTTCACATGAAAATTGTTTGAATAATCAGCTTCAAGTTTATATTGCATCTGTTCAATTAAATCACACAAAAACACAGTTGCTTCCCATGCATTCATCTTTTTTTCATTAACTATGAATTCCATTTTTCCCCCATCAGGTCTTATATCATCAGTCCAATCATCGTCGGAATATATCTCAGCATTCAAATACAATTTAGCCATGACAAATACAGCTACAGGCAATGTGATATGCCCATAATAATCTCCTTTTTGCTGACTCATTCTATTTGGAAGATATGGCAGACATTGGTTCAAGTCGTGAATAATCATCTCAAAAAGATTCGATCTTGTCAACTGTGTGACCTCACTCAAAGGTATATCAGATTTCTCCACATAGGGAACGCTTCCAAAAAGATCGAGAAGATAAAAGAAGAAGACGCTCCTAATAGCTTTCAACTCCGCTATGTTTCTCTGATAAGCTAAATTGCTCATCATATCCTTATGCTTATCAATAGTTTCGATAGCTCTATTACATAAAGTAATAACTTTATACAAATAAAGCCAAGCATTTTTCACAACCTCATGTCCATCAGTCCATGAATGTTTGAAGAGAGCCTGCCACAATCCTCCATCATACCAGTCAACTCCTCTTGTTGGAAGCAAAGCCTCATCGGAAGCGAATGTCTGTAAATCATATACCCCCCTACAGGTACCCTGCAGCCCCTGTCCATCAACGTTTCCTCCAATAAGACTATAAATCGGTTCAATCACATTCTGATAAATTGTTTTTTCAGATGTATAGACCACTTCTTCCTCAATCTGGTCTTTAGGATGTTCATCAATAGAACAAGCAAAAAGGGACAATAATGAAAAGAATAAAAAAAAGTATTGACGGTGCATAATTATTTATCTGTAAAAAATAAAAACAATAAAAAGAGAAGCAAATTAAAAGTAAACCCCCATTCCAAAAGAGAAAGTACGGTAAACAGGGTGAGAAATCTTATCATCGACACCAAGAGTTCCATTTACAACGCTCGAGTTGATGAGTGGTGTAAGTCCGGAATAGCCGGTGATAGTGAATAGGTTGTTGACGGAAGCAGAAAATCTAAGTCTCTGAACATACTTTAATTTAACTGGTGCATTCCAACCGACAGTGACATAATCCACATGCACATAATCGCCATTCTCAAGCCAATAATCGCTAATGGTTTGATCCTGAATGTTCATATCAGGAGCATGAGCCATCACATTATAATTAGGCAACGACTGCATATTCATATAAGTGAGAGCTGTACCATTAAATATTTTATGTCCGAAAGCACCGTTTATCTGAGCTGCTATATCCCAATTTTTATACCTAAAAGCAATATTAGTACTCATCCTTAATTTAGGCATAGCTTGTCCACAATTATACGATTCTTGTGTAATCTCATAATGTTTAGCTCCGTTCTCATCTAATTTCAGACCAGTGCAATGTGGAAGAATAAAGACTCCCAAAGGCTGTCCCACCACTTGACTGACCACACCTGAAGCACCATGGAATCCGGCTCCGTGTAATTCAGCCACTCCACTGGATTTGGGAGCTGTGAGCAATTGTCCATTGTAATATCCATCAAGAGATAACAGTTTGTTTCTTTCGATTGACATATTCCAACCGAAATTCAGTTCCATATCTTTATTTCTCAGAGGAGTGATACCAGCTCCGACCTCAAATCCTCTGTTTTGCATAGCACCAAGATTAGCCAGCATCTTATCATAAGTGAACGGCGGCACCGGCACATCATAAAGATATAACATATCCTTAATTTTAGACAAATAGACGTCGAGCGTGAGCACAAGCCTCCTGTTCCATGCAGCAAAATTTAATCCAATGTTAAAAGAACGTTTGATTTCCCATTTGAGATCGGGATTAGCGTTGCGTACAAAAGCCAAAGATGTAATGAAAGAATTATTATTCTGTGCAGGAACGATCCCATTTGGTTTAAGCAGCTGCAAAGAGTTGTAAGCATCAATACCTCCTAAATTTCCACTAAGACCGTATCCCATACGAAGCTTGATGTAATCCACAAAGGCATTTCCTTTACCCCTCATCACCTCCCTTGAAAGGGTCTTATCAAAAATAGCCCATGATGCACTGACAGATGGAAAAAATCCCCACTTATGATTTTTGCCGACTTTCGATGAGCCATCAGTTCTCAGATTGGCATTAATGGAATATCTGTCGGCTAAAGTATATTGTCCATTAAAAAGAAAAGAGCGAAGTTCGTCGTCCTGATAGAAAGATCCCGTACCACTCCAAGGTCTGTCTGTTCCAGCAGCTATGTTATGATACCCAAAATTATCAGATGAGAAATTGGTGACCGTAACATGAAATCCTTTATTTTTGTTTGCCTGTCCTTCGGCCAATGCCATAAGTTTTAAATCTGAGTTCTTAAAATTGAAGTTCTTCTCAAAAGATAATCGTGTAATAATCTCTTCATTCCTTGTGTCAGCCCTATATGCTTCCCCTTTGCCCACTACAAATGTGGGATAATAATGAGCAATGTTATCGGTATTGTAAGAATAGCTTCCGAAAAATGTCATTAATATTCCCCACCCCATATCTGCATTCATTTTCAAGTGCATATTGAAATGACCATAATCCTCGTCATCTTTCATCTCGAGAAGCGCAGATGGATTTGCAATCCAAACAGCCTCAGGTATGCCCTCATAAGCACCTTGTTGGTTTTTCTCCTTAGAAATAGTCGGATTATAAGCTGCAGCCGAATAAAATAATTTCCATAAATCTTGATTTCTGCTCGTTTTCTGAATACTTCCAAACATACCAAGGTCAAAGGTAACCTTGTTATCAAAAGCCTTTTGTGTGATATTCAATTTGGCAATATAGTTTCTCATACTGTTAGGCTTAATAACAGTTTTGTGGTCAGTGAGAGCCACTGATATACGATAATTACTGCTCTCCGTACCCCCTCCGAAAGCCACATGATGATTTTGAACCGTACCAGTTCTGATGACAGCATCTTGAAAATTAGTTGATGCTCCCCCGTCATAAATATCCACATTCAACTGTTTAGCTGCCATTCTAAACTGATCAGCCGAAAGCATGTTAAGTTTCTTATATACTTTTTCCACACCGACATTTCCTTCGTAAGAAATATGGAACTTGCCTTCTTTTCCCTTTTTTGTTGCAACCTCTATAACGCCAGCAGCTCCACGGCTTCCATATTGTGCTGTCTCTGAAGCGTCTTTAAGAATAGTAAAAGACTCGATATCGGCAGGGAAAATAGTTGACAATGTGGTTAAGTCACTTGCAACTCCATCAATAATAACAAGCGGATCGTTTCCACCAGTAAGTGAGGTAGTTCCTCTGACTCTGACGGCACTAACCATAGCTTCCTGATTGGCCCCCGACTGCACCTGTACTCCCGCAGCTTGTCCGCTGAGAGCATCAAGAGGCGAAATAACCAAACCTTTTTTCATTTGTTCAGCATCTACTTTATCTACAGCCCCCGCCATGTTGCGTATGTTTATTTGTGAATACCCTACATCAAACTGTGGAACAATTAAAGAATCTTCAATTAATTGCGCTTTAACTATTCCAAAACAGAGAAACAATAAAAGAAAACAAAAAAGAGTTCTCATATTACAACAGATTTTTAGATAAGACTCTGGTAATTAATGAAAAAAACATTTCGATGAAGAGCAAAAAGAAAGTTTCGTAAGAATATCTTAAAATCGTATTCCAATTTGTGCGTTAATAATCCAGTCTTTCATTTTCATTTTAATATCATCCTTCGAATCAAAGCGTACATCATTTACAAGCGCATTTGCACCTAAATAAAAATGATCGTTGATGTTATAGAAGAGCGATGCTCTGGCAATTGCCGTAAGAAACATTTTGTGGCGGGTCTTGACCTCGGCGCTCATATCTAACTCAAAGACCTCTTCGTCCTCTTCAAACAAAGGTAACTCCATACTACCTGTTAGAAAACTCTTATTGAAAAATACAAGTAATGGAGCTGCGCTAACATGCAGAAGAAACTTTCCTTTGTTAGGAGTGAAATTATATCCATATCCCAATCCTAAAGCAGCCTGGTATAATTCAATTTTCTTCAGTGTGGACATAGCATTAATCAATTCTCTGTTGTTAGCCTGCATATTGGCAGATAAGAAAAGCGCATAAGCCGTTATAGAACCCGCTGACTTTTTTTGGATGAGTGACTGATCCATGGCAGCAGGTAAAGAGTATTTTTTAGCGTTGAAAGCATAATACGCATTGATGATTGTTGCTTTCATCGTGACATCTCCTTTTTTCACTTTCATGTTACCATCAGATGAACTTGCATCCAACATGCCATACATACCGTCAGTCGTATGATTTCTGATTTCAATACCAACAGGATTATCAAGGAGAGAAAAATTGAAATCCCTTGAATAGCCATGTGCCCAATCCCAGGAATATTTAAAACTGGCCGATCGATATCCAAAAGCCACAGATGCCTGTCCATTAAGCTTAGATTTCATGTTGACATCAATGTTTTCATAAACAGGCAAGTCATGTCCTGAAACATTTGTTTTAATACCTGCGAAATTAGATGAAAAAGCCAATTTCCATCCATATTTCGGTAGAGCCAAATAGGAAGTATCGACCCCACTAATAGCCATTTCATCAAGAAAAGACCCCGCAGCCTTTAACGCTTTATTTAACCAAGACTTACTCTTTTCCTTCACATCAACGCTATTATCACTATTACTCTCAATGTCAAATTGACCATGCTGCTGAGCAAAAATTCCTTCAGCCCAAAATAGAAGAGAACAGAATAAAAAGAATCTCATAGAAAAAACCATATATGAAACATATACAAAGTTACAAATTTATGTTTAATGATGAAGAATGATTTCAAAAAAACGACAAAAAAAACATAAAAAAGACGGCAAATAGTGCATAAACCTCAAAGTTATGGTAACAAAAACACTTTTATTTTGCTATTTCCACATTCAAAAAGCACAAAAGCGTATCAAATAAATGTAAGTTTCACACCCATAATGTAAAAAAAAACATAAATACTTTATTATTAATTAAAAAAAACGTAAATTTGCAAATTAATAAACCGGAGAAAAAAATAATATTTTCAATTTATCACAATTACAAAAAACTGACAAATAACATTTTTATATATGGTAAAAAGATATTTATTCCTTTTGTTTGGCGTATTGACTAGTCTGGCTGTCAATAGCCAAAGTTGGATTGATATTACAGATGACTATATCATCAATCCCCGCTTTGATAACAATGATCGTACGACTGGCTGGTCGGGAACAGAATTAGGTGCCGCTAATCCTAGAGAAAATGCTGAGCACTTTTCTAAGACATACGACACATACCAACAGCTAAGCGGTTTAACATCAGGCAAATATCGAGTTTCTCTTGATGCATTTTACAGAATGGGTGATGCAAACAACGATTATTCTCTTTATACCAGCAATAATTATAGCAACTATCAACATGCACAGTTATATGCAACATCTTCAATAAAAGATTATTATGTAAAGATAGTTCCATCTTCTTCTGCTGCCCTTGACAATTCTCTTGGCGGTGGTGTAAGTGCTGTTGGCAGTAATGGTAACTGGTGGGAATCCGCGCCTCCCTACATACCAAACGACATGGAAGCCGCCTATTACTGGTTTGAAGCCGGTTATTATGACAATAGTGTTGAATGCGAAGTAGGCAACGATGGTTTATTGACTATAGGCATCCGTAAATCGACCACAATCGGTAATGACTGGACCTGCATAGACAACTGGAAACTAGAATATTATGGTACAGTAATTAAAGCAACCTCTTTGCGATTAAGCCAGACATCCATGACAATGACAGTGGGAGAAACCAGCGCATTGAGTTACACAATTCTCCCAGAAAACGTCACATACCATAAAGTGAACTGGAAGAGCAGTAACAGCGCCATCATCTCTGTTGATTCAAATGGAATGTTAACAGCAAATTCCACAGGCACATGTGTTATAACAGCCACGACGATTGACGGTAGCAATAAGAGTGCCTCATGTCGTGTAACAGTAGTAAAAAACACACCTTCTTCCTCCAATATCATCATCAATGAGATTATGTCAGCAAATGTTGACGTATATCTCGATCCTAACCAGAACTATGGCAGTTGGGTGGAACTGTATAATCCGAGCAGCCAAAGTGTAACTTTGGGCGGATTGTACATCAGTGATGATGAAAACAACTTAAAGAAGCATAAGTTAATAAACAATTACGGTGCAATACCAGCCCAAGGATTTGCGATATTAAATTTTGACCACCATGAAGTGTGGACTGCAAATGCCTACCGCCAAATAGATGACAAGCTTGACTGTGACGGCGGTGAGATTATAATTTCCGACGGTACTTCCATCATAGCCCGTCAAACATATCCAGAAGCCATTTCCCGTTGTTCTTACGCCCGTACGACAGATGGTGGTGATGAATGGCTAATGACAGGCACGCCTTCACCAGGAATATCAAATCAATCATACGGCGGTTTTGCAAAAGTACAGCTCCCTGCCCCAATAGCCGACAAACCAGGCCAGCTCTTTTCTGGTTCATTCCAAGTGTGCGTGAACATTCCATCAGATGCTATCCTGAAATATACCACAGACGGCACAGCTCCGACACTGTCAAACGGTGAAACATCCCCAACTGGAATCTTCAACCTAAGTGAAACCACCTGTTACCGATTCCGTTTCTTTAAGGATGGTTATCTTCCATCACCAGTATCAACCTATTCATATATAGAGGATAATGGGAACTATCACTTCCCAATCATTTCAATCGTAACAGACCAAGATAACATATATAGTAAAGAAAGAGGTGCATTTATGCAAGGTCCTAATGGCCGTCCTGGCAATGGCCAGACAGGTAAATGCAACTGGAATATGGATTGGGATCATCCAGTGTCGTTTGAGTATATCACCACAGACAACGAATGTGTAGTAGCTCAAGAATGTTCTTTCTCGATGTGTGGTGGCTGGAGCCGTGCATGGACACCTCATTCATTCAAATTAAAAGCAGACAAAGTATATGATTTAAAAAACACCTTCCAAGCTCAATTCTTTACAGAAAAGCCATTTTTAAAACACAAAACACTTCAGGTGCGAAATGGTGGTAATGACACGTCATGCAGGATAAAAGATCCGGGCATTCAAATGATTGTATCCCGAAGTGGTCTCAATGTTGATTATCAAGAATGGCAACCAGCACATGTTTTTATAAACGGGAGTCACTATGCCGTATTAAACATACGTGAACCTAACAACAAAGATTATGCCTATTCGAATGCTGGTATAGATACAGACGCAATGGATCAATTTGAGATATCTCCAGACTCTGGCTATGTTCAGATGCGTGGCACCAAAGAGAGTTTCAGCCGTCTGGTAGCATTAAGCGAAAACGCTTCAGACCCTCAGACATACGAAGAAATCAAATCTTTGCTTGATATTGACGAATATATCAATTATATGGCAGTAGAGCTCTATATTGGTAACTGGGACTGGCCTCAGAACAATGTGAAAGGATATAGGGACCAAAACAATGGTAAATTCCGTTTTGTTCTATTTGATTTAGATGGTGCCTTGTCCACCAGCACCCCCTTCAACACATTCTTTGGCAAGGAATGGTATAATTTCGACAATTTGCACGGTTATGATTATTCTCAGGACCACAGTGTTGAGAACACACATAAATATCTTCAGATTGAATTCGTCACATTGTTCAAGAATATGCTCCAAAATGATGAATTTCGAAAACGTTTTATCGACACTTTCTGTATAGTGGGTGGCTCAGTGTTCAAGCCAAGTCGTGTATCAGAAATTATTAATGATGTGAGAAACTACATATCAACTGGTAATTATGTATATCCTTCTAATACTGCCAACAATCTGATTTCGAGTTTTTCATCAAGCTATAACAGTAATATGATGACTCAACTGAAGTCTAATAGTCAGACAGCTATTACAGATGAGTTATCATCAACTGCGAGACAGTCGGTGAAACTATCTTCAAACATCAAAGAAGGCAAAATATTTGTTAACAACATAGAACTTCCTTATTCAGAATTTAACGGATATCTTTTTGCCCCAGCTGTATTCAAAGCAGTAGCTCCTGCCGGTTATAAATTTGTGGGTTGGAAAGGCAGTTCGTCTTCAAACCGTATCGGTGAGACACTTATTCCAACCGGTTCAAACTGGCATTATTATGATCGAGGTTCTCTGGACAGCAGAGACTGGAAAAATAGTGTAGATGCAAACTGGTCCCAAGGTTTAGCCCCCCTTGGCTATTACACCTCTGACGGCAGTAACAGTCGCGGATTTAGAACTACTCTTAATTATGGTAATGATATCAACCAAAAGATTCCAACATATTATTTTACAAATACCGTAACTTTATCGAAATCGCCTAATTCGGATGATGAATTCACACTTGACTTCATCGTTGATGACGGTTTTATCATTTATGTCAACGGTGTTGAAGGAGGCCGGTACAACATGCCAAACGGAAATGTCACCTATAACACCTTCTCAAGCAGTTATGCTCCAAACAACCCCGATACAGGAAACATAACCCTTCCAGCCTCACTGTTTAAGAAAGGCACAAATGTTATAGCAGTTGAGGTTCATAATAACAATTCCACTTCAACCGATATCGAATGGGAAGCATCCCTGACCTATTATACAGATAACTTATCGGATTTCGTTTCAACAGATTCTGTATTTACTATGCCAAGTTCAGGATCAACCAGCTTAACTGCTTGTTTTGTGGAAATGAATTCAGAAGAAATGGCTTCTTCATTCTACCATCCAATCAAAGTAAACGAAGTAAGTGCCGGTAATGATGTATATGTGAATGAATACTTCAAGAAAAATGACTGGATAGAGCTTTATAACCCCACAGATTATGAATTAAATATAGCAGGATTATACCTAAGTGATGACATAAACCAAGCGACGAAATACCAGATACCTTCAAACACCCTTATAAACACCATAGTCCCTGCAAAAGGACACATTATTGTTTGGGCAGACAAATTGGAGCCACTCACACAGATTCACTCTAATTTTAAGTTAAGCAATGCTGATGGTGAAATGATTGTAATCACTTCATCGGACGAATTTGTGAAGAACAACCAGTTATATTTTAAGAACAATCCATCCATGCAGTCCTTTGCTGACGGATTTTCTTATGTGTTACACAAGGGAACAGAATCCTGCGGCCGTTATCCTGACGGAACAAGCACTCTCTATAAAATGTCGCGTGTAACGATAAAGAACCCCAACTCCATTTTGTATGATGAACATTCATACGGAGAAGATGAGGGAATAGCAGAAGACAGTCCAGAAACATTCACACTTTCTTTGAATGAGGGTTGGAACTGGATATCCCATATTCTCTGCAATCCACTAAAAGCATCTTCTTTTACAGAGTCCAGACAAATTGTGGGAATGAGTTATGAGGCATATAACGACCGTTCATACGGAATGACCGGTTCTTTAAAGGATTTAAAAGCCGGAAATCTTTATAAAGTACAAATGGACGAGAATGCGACTTATAGTTTTACAGATACATTTTGTGAAAGCGATCTGCCTATAGGTGTCCGTCCTGGCTGGAACTGGATAGGCTACACAATAAATGGCACACAAAGTGTTGTAAATGCTCTTCCTTCAGGCCAATTAGACGAAGGTGACATACTTATGGGTCAGGATGGTTTTTCCGTTTACACAAATGGCACTTGGAATGGTACACTGTCAACATTAGAGACAGGCAAAGGATATATGTTTAAATCCTCAAAAACAAAATCACTCAGTTTCTCATCTCCTGATGTTACCGTAAAAATGCGTCATACAAAACAGCACATGACCCGTAACAGAGTTTATGGTGTTGACAAACAGACCCATCCTAATCAAATGGGTTTGATAGCTAGTTTAACAATGGATGGTGAGACTCTTAATCCTGAACGTTTCACCATACTTGCCTACTCAGAAAGCGAATGTGTTGGTGTAGGAGAAACTATAGATGAACTTGTCTTTATGTCAATTTATGGAGACGGAGGTGAAACTATAACCTTCAAAGCGATTGACAATTTAGATGGAAGCATCTATGATATCAAAGAGAAATTTGAATTTGTATTCGATGTTAAAGGTATTCATTCTGCTCCCACGAAATTGACATTGATACCAGGAACCTCCACATCAATTTCACAACCTGAAATTGCAAATCACAGTCATTCCACATCGGAAACAGGCAAGACTGTTACTGGTTATTATTCAATAGATGGTCAACTCATATCTGAATATTCAGCCAAACTTCAAAAAGGAATATATATAGTTAAATACAATGATGGTTCTCACCGTAAAATATATGTAAAATGAAAAAAACAATTTTATTCATTCTAATACTTGTATCAGTATCAGATATAGTTTCCCAAAATCTGCCTAAAATTCAGATAACATATAATGAAGACAATGCTACCGTTGTTGTGCCCTCCACAATAACCGATGTTGACGTAACAACTGATGGTGCAAATGTTGAAATCACCTCAACGACAACAAAAGCAGAATACGCCTATGTTGTATCCGGCAATTCGTCAGACGGTTCCCTGTTGATTAAAGGTGATTATAAGCTCACCCTTGTACTGAATGGAGTGACACTAACCAATAGCGAAGGTGCTGCAATTGACATAGAATGTGGCAAACGAATAGCAGTTGAGCTGGTAGATGGGACCGTAAATACTTTGTCGGACAGTTCTTTCGGAATCCAAAAAGCCGCACTTTATTTCAGTGGTCATCCAGAATTTGAAGGCGGTGGCATATTAAATGTTACGGGTAACACAAAACATGCCATTAGTTCAAAAGAATACCTTCAACTGAAAAAAAACACAGGCATTATTAATATATTGGGTGCAAAAAGCGATGGAATACACTGTGGAAAAGGAAAAGTAAGTAATGAGCATAATTACTTTTTAATGGAAGGCGGTACGGTTAACATATCAAATATTGGCAGTGACGGAATTGACTCTGACGATTTTGGTGTTGTAAATATACAAGGTGGTGCCTTAAGTATCGACATAGGCAGTAATGATGCAAGTGGCATAAAGGCCGACAGTATTCTATCCATCAGTGGCGGTCTGGTTAACATAAGTGTTAATGGTATAGGTAGCAGTGCTTTGAAATCTTCATACGAAATGAATATAATCGGTGGCGACCTAACTCTTCTAATATTAGGAGACGGAAGTAAAGGCTTAAGAAGTAAGGATGCCTCCACCACTGTATTAAATGGCGGATATATGAACATTGATGGTGGGAACATAGAAGTTTACGCCTTAGGCGGAAATCAGATAGTGGATTCAGACACTACGAAATGCATGGCGTTCAGTGTTGATAAGGATTTCGTTCAAACAGATGGCACCATCAATCTTTATGCATGTGGCCCTGAAGCTTACAGTTACAGTGTAAAGGGTGTTGAAAGTATTAAAGGTGGCACATTCACTATTGTTCGTGCTCCATGGAAAATAAATCCATTTTCCTTTCAATACGATATGAGCAGCTACATAGTTGTCAAAATCAATGATGCACTTGTGAATGACTACTCCAACTATTCAGTAGGAGCCTTTGTTGATGAAGATTGCCGTGGTGTGAGCGAATTTGAAAATTCAGATTATGGTATCTTGAGAATTCGCAGTAATTCTGGTACTCCAGAAGAAATCAAATTCAAGCTTTATGATTATCTTACTGGTAATGAATATGCACTCGAACCAGACACCTTAGTGGCATTTAAATCTCAGGACTGTTATGGTACCCCCAGTTCACCAATTGTGCTGAATTTAAAACTTGATGAACGTGATAAATATGACGTTAATGAAGATGGTGAAGTTAATATCAGCGATGTCGTTGCAGACATCAACCACATGGCAGGCCTTCATTATTGGCGCTATGCCGATGTCAATGACGACAAAAATGTTAATATCAGTGATATAGTCTCGATAATCAATTATATGGCAAACCATTAAGCAAATTCTCATGTTTGTCCGTATAAATACATTATTATTTGTATCGATGTGTGTTAATATAGCTTTTATCAACGCACAGCAAACATCTTCAATTATTATAAATGAAGTAATGTCATCCAATATTGATGTATATTTAGATCCATCCCAGAATTATGGAGGATGGGTAGAACTATATAATACCTCTTCAAAATCCATTCCTTTAGGTGGTCTATATATATCTGACGACAAGACAAACTTACGTAAGCATCGTCTTTCATCCACCTACGGCTCCCTCCCTCCCAATGGTTTTGCCCTATTAAATTTTGAACATCATAACAACTTCACTAAAGAAGGTTTCCGCCAAATAGATTTCAAGCTAGATTGTGATGGCGGTATTATAATCATTTCAGATGGAACAAACATTTTTGCGGAACAAAGATATCCCAGTGGGATATCAAGAATATCTTACGCCCGTGTCAATGACGGTTTGGACAAATGGAACTATACAGGAAATCCGACACCAGGCTATTCAAATAACGGAAATGGAGGTTTTGCTCGTGAACAGCTCTCCCCTCCGACAGTAAGTCCTGATGGATGTCTTTTTCAGAGCACCTTGCAAGTAACAGTAAATGTTCCCAAAGGTTCGTCCTTACGTTACACACTTGACGGCACCTGCCCGACACTCACAAATGGTTATACAGCAGACAATTACACCTTTTCAATATCTACAAGTACCTGTTATCGTTTTCGATTGTTTAAGGACGGATATCTTCCTTCTCCAGTAGTCACACGTTCCTATATTAAAGAAACAGGCAATCATCCCTTTCCAATTATTTCCATAGTGACAGACACAGCAAACTTCTACGATAAAGATCGCGGCTTATTTGAGATTGGTCCATACGGTCGTTCGGGCCGCTATACAAATGAGACCTACAACTCTAATATGGATTGGGATCGTCCAGTCTCATTTGAATATATAACGACAGACAATAAATGTGTTGTGTCGCAGGAATGTGATTTTGCCATGACAGGTGGCTGGAGTCGTATGGTATCTCCTCATGCCTTCAAATTGAAAGCTAAAAAACAGTATGATTTTCAGAACTATTTTGGTTACCAATTTTTTGAAGAAAAACCCTATTTAAAACATAAGACATTACTCATCCGCAGTGGTGGTGACGATCACACATGGCGTGTCATAGATGTTGCGTTCCAGCAGATGATAGCTCAAAGCGGCATACGCGTAAATTATCAATCATTTGAGCCTGTTCAGGTATTTATCAATTGTAAACCATACGCGGTACTTAATTTACGTGAGCCAAGCAACAAGGATTTTGTATATTCCAACTATGGAATTGACGATGATGAATTAGATCAATTTGAGATGTCTCCCGACTCTGGTTATATTCAAGTTCGTGGAACAAAAGAATCCTTCAACACATTAATGTCTTTAAGTGAACACTCATCAGACAGTACCACGTATAATTCCATACGGAATATATTAGACATAGAAGACTTCATCAACTACATGGCCATCCAATTCTATATAGGCAACTCAGACTGGCCATTCAATAACTTAAAAGGTTTCCGTGACCGTAAAGACGGCCGTTTTCATTTTGTTCTGTTTGACTTGGATGGTGTGTTTAATACCAAATCACCTTTCGACATATTTTTTGACATGGAAACTCGTCAGAATGATCCATTGTATGGTTTTGACTATTCCCAAAACGTCAGTATAGATGGTAATCGGTTGATTCGCCCTATAGAAATCGTTACTTTATTTAGAAATTTGCTAAAGAATCCATCTTTCCGTAAACAATTTATAGATACGATATGTATAGTGGGCGGTTCTGTGTTTAAGCAAGATCATGTGGTAACAGCCATGGAAAAGCTAAACACAAGAATGACAAAAGGCGGCTTGCAGGATCCGACAGGCATGACCAATTACTTTAAGCGCCATTTGTCCTTGACTTTTAATTTAAACCGAATGAAAGAGATGGAAGCATGCTCCCAAATAGATATTACCAGTCCCCGACAACATGTGCGAATAACAAGTAATATAAAAAACAGTACCATATTGGTGAATAATATAGAGCTGCCCTATAGTGACTTTGACGGTTTTTTATATGGTCCAATTACACTTCACGCTTTATCCCCGAAGGGCTATGAGTTCACCTGTTGGAAAGACCAGACCAATGGACATATTATCTCAACGTCTTCATATTTCAGACTCCCCACATCGGACAGTTTAAATTTTGATGCATGTTTTTCTCCAAATTCTGTGACAAGTACAATACCGATACGCGTTAATGAGATTAGTGCAAATAACACAATCTATGTGAATGAGTATTTTAAGAAAAATGACTGGATAGAGCTATACAACACGACAGAGGACAGCATTGACGTATGCGGAATGTATTTAAGTGATGACCAGACTTCTCCACACAAATATCAAATACAGTCTTCATCTTCAATAAAAAACATACGTAACACAATAATTCCCCCACATGGCTATTTAGTCGTATGGGCAGATCAACTTTTCCCTATCAATCAAATTCACAGTGGTTTTGGATTACGTAATTCAGATAAAGAAATTGTAATGCTCACAGCATCAGACGACAGTTGGCATGACACCTTGACATATTCATTCCATCCATCTTCCTACAGCTTTGGTCGTTATCCTGACGGATGCGATGCTACCTATTTGTTGAACGTCCCGACAATCGGTAAAAAGAACATCATAGACAGCTACAGCGAGCTTGTTGATTATTCTGCATTAAAAGGAGATGTTAATTGTGACGGAAAAGTTGACATCAGTGATATTGTTGCTATAATTAATGAAATGTCCGGAACAGTCATTTATTCAAATTCTGATGTAAATAATGACAGACAAGTTGATATAAGTGATGTAATATCAGTTATCAATATTATATCTAAATAATAATGAAATAAGTATTATACTACTCATAACGTTCGTATATACTGGTAGCAATAATATTTCCATTAGTTTTATCAATTGTCATCGCTTCTAATATATTGTCGTGTTTCATTTGATACTCAAAATGGATTTCATGCTTATCCAGCATTTCCTTACTGTATAAACGCGCACAATAATATTCCTTTTCCACAATCATGTCAAAGTAAACAGGTGTGTTTAAATTATTTTTCACCCTAAGGTCTCTATATCCATAAGCCACAGTGGCATCAGACCCCAAAGGACAGAATCTGGTTTCTTCGGTATAAAGATCTTTAGAATGGTTATATCTTTCAATAATATCAAGTCCCGCAATCAAAGAAAGATGATATATAATCCCTGATGCCTGACATAACCCGCCACCTTTTTCAAGCATAAGCTTTCCTTTCCTGATGCTTCTTGATGCAGCAAATTCATTCTTATTCGGATTACCGACAGCCCTCCAAAAGGAAAAGACCTCACCAGGCATTATAAGGTGCTTTCTGATACGTTCTGCGGCAATAATTAAATTATGCTTTTTCTGTTCAAGAGTCGCTGATGACTTAAACGGTTGCTTAATCTCAATAAAATGTGTGAACTGTTGAGCAGATCTTATTTGAGAGAACTTATCGTTAGAGAAAATATCTTTTATTTTTATGACAGCAGCTTTCGCTTTTAACTTATACCATCTATTAAAATTCATACTATAAAATAGTTAAAGGTTATGAAATAGAAAATGGAAGGAAAAATGTGGTTTAAAAGAAATAAATTATTCAAGCCATTTTTGAATTAGATTAATTACTTTAATAAGTAATTTAATCAAAGATTTAATAATAAATCTCAGAAATTTAACACAATGAATCCACAAAAATTTCAGTCCATGCCATATAGTATTAAATGATTTAACTATAAAAATTTTCAATTTTGGCCATAGCATTTTTATTTTATCTGAAATAGTTGCTGGAGCTGTAAAAGCATTTGTTTTCTTTTGAAAAAAAATGGTAAATAATGAATATATGCAAAAAACCAAAAAAGAAATTAAGAACAAAACAATCCAATCGGTAAATCTCAAATGTTCAACGGCACAAATGTAATGACCTGTCTGCACAAACAAAAATATAGCCAGAAGAAACATGGCCAAAACGATGATAAACACAAGATTTTCTTTAATATTCACAAAAAACTTAAATGAATATTTATCAATTCTCCTATAGATTAAATAACAAACCATGAGAGCCGAGATTAATGAGAAAAGGATTGTTATTTCGTAAATATTGAGACCTTTTTTATGAGGCAAAACAATGTTAAAAAGATTAGAAATGACAGTGATATTTTTCTGTTGCAAATAATACAGACAAAAAGTAATCACAATCAGAATTATGCATTCCAGAAAAAGACCACTTTTAATCATTCGCATATTAATCAATGCATTGTTTTTGATTATTGCTGTTTTATTAAAAAGTTTTTCTGATATGGGCATACAAACAAATGCAAAAGGAGCCAAGCAGCAGACAATGGCATAGAAGCATATTAAATGGGTTGGATGAAAAATAATATTTGTGGTTATAAAGTTTCCGAAACTCAATACGAAACAGATAGTAAAGATAAAAAAGGCATGAAATAAGAGAAAATGTTGAATGTTATTAAACAAGTCTTTAGTCCATCTGATTCCATAATCAATGTTCTTTAATGATAAGTCAGATAAAATAATATCAGCAGATTCCTTATCTATATCCAAGCTGCTTAGAGAAGCAATTGCAACATCTGCATGGGTTACTTCCTTTGATTCATCTAAAAAAAGGCCGGTTGTAGCCACCTTTAAGCCTTTTGCTTTTAGTAATTGTATTATTCGTGTTTTATCATTCTGTGATGCCGAAGACAAGATTTTTAGCTTATTAATTCTTAACATCAACTCCTTTTCTGATAAATTATGTAAATCTTTTCCGGTCATCACCGAATCCTCAGAATGTCTTTCATTCATCAAGCCCACTTTTAATGCAATCGGCTTAACATCATGATAACTATCAGAAGACAAAACAATTATGTCAACACCTGCAGCGGTAATAGATGATATGGAATTTGAAACGGATTGGATATTTTTATCAAGAATTTCAGTCTCATCAACACATAAGACATCAATTTTACCTAAATTAAAACATGCATTAATATTTCTGGGCAGCAAACAATTGTTTTTCAAAGAATTTAAATTAAAAGAAAAAGCAGTTGAGAAAACAAATTTAACAATACCTGGATCTGTCATTAAAAGCATAACAACAGCACAAGAAATAGAAATCACAGATACTTTCATAAAATTGTCAGTATCAGAGAAAGGCAAAAGAAGATTATTATTCTTATAGCAGAAAAAAAGGATTAATCTTCCTAAAAGGTATAAACCTGCAAAAGAAAAGCCTATGACTTTCAGCACACTTTGATACTCTGAAACATCCTTTTCCATTGTATCCTCCTGTGAATCAAAAGCAGCCAATTGCATAAACGTTTTTTGATGACAAGCAGACTCTTTCCCCACTTTTAAAATCCGAGCAATACATTTCCCTTTGAGGACAAACGATCCATTAAAAATACAATCGTGATTTGAGTCCGTTAAAAAAGAAGAATCATGACTCTTCATAACATTATTAGCTCCATTAACATAAGATTCATCCACTTCAAGATTATCATCATCTAATATTTTGCAATCAGCTGGAACAATATTGCCCTCATTAAGAATGATGATATCGCCTACAACCAGTTCTCTACGTTTCACATAACAGACTTGATTGTTTCTTATCACAGAATGTAATGAATCATTTTCAAAATCAATAATATTGCGGAAAGAAGCTTTAACCTTATAATTTAAAAAAAACTTAAGAATTGAAGTAATTAACAATGCTAAAACAAAGCCGAAATCGTAGTAAAACTGTGTAAACTGAACATTATTATTAATGTAATCATAAATAGTTAAAGACAGCTGAGCAACAAATAGAAGCATCAGCAATACAAAGAATTTATTATTTAGCCCGTCAAAAAGTCCGATGAGAAAAATGAAAAAAGCAGCAATAGAAAAGAATGCCGGCATAATAAAAACCTTGTTCTCTTCAAGACCATCACCATTTACTTTAAGCGCTATAACAAAAGTGATGGCAATAAGAGCCATCATGAAAACAGTGATTTTATGGCAAAGAATTGTTTTAATCTTTTTTGTAACAGGAAGAATGAAAGATGGATAAAAAACATTCTCTCCATATACTTTACGATTTCTTATAATCTGTTCATCGTTAAGCCCTGAAAAATCTTGGATTTTCATAATCTCTGGTTAAATGAACAATCAATTTGTCAATGATGATTTTTTTAATGTAATAACATTAAATTCCGCCCATGCTCCAAAACGGAAAGCCATATTTCCACCAACTCCAATAGAGACAAAAAGCGTCTGATCTTTTTCTTTATAAGTCCCTCCCCATTCTTTATAAACGAGTCTTGCTGGATTAAACCCCAAAATACTGAACTGCATTCCATGTGTATGTCCAGACAGAGTGAGTGGGATATTTGTTTTATTCACAACCTGTTGTCTCCAATGTGTTGGGTCGTGTGACATAAGAATTTTAAAAGCATCATTAGGCACTCCTTTCATCGCTTTATTTAAGTCAGCTCTTTGAGGAAATGGGGGTTTTCCATTATTTTCGACTCCAATAAGAAAGATAGCTTGTCCGTTTATATTAAGTTCTCTATTCTCATTAATCAAGATATCCCATCCAAATGATTTCTCGGCATTAATAATAGTTACAATATTCTTTTTTAGTTCATTGTCATTGTCAAAGTCACCGTAAATACAATAATCGTGATTACCAAGAATAGAAAAAACCCCCATTTTTGCTTTAAATTTGGGAAGAATGCCAAGAAAAGGTTTTATTTCTTCAGCTTTAGAGTTAACAAGATCACCAATAAAAAGAATTACATCAGGTTGCTCCTCATTAACAGCTCTTACAAGTCTTCTGCAAAAACCTCTTCTTTTCCCAAATGTGCCGAGATGTAAATCAGAAACCAATGCAATCTTAAAATCTTCAAAATTCGATGGTAAGTTTGAGAATTTAAAGGTTCGTCTATCAATCCTAAACCACTGCCATCCTAAAGTAATTCCATAAAGCATACATAATGCAGTGACGGCAAGAAGAACAAACCCGATAATATTAAAAATATCGACCAAAGGAGGATATGCCATACCAAGTGGCCATCCAAGAAATGAAACAACAGCAAAGACAAGTTTTGGTATTCCAAGAACAAGAACAATCGAGAAAAGAATTTTCAGCATTTTCCTAGAAGACTCCTTTCTCAAGGCAAAAATGGCAAAAACAGCCAAAACAGTAGGGAGCCAATAAAGAACAAATAAAATTGGCTCATGTATATAATTTCGTGATATATAAATATCAGGAAGTAGAAGTAAAAGAAGGAGAATAAAATAGACCATTCTTTTTATTTCCTATTCATTATTATTTAGCTGGGTCTGTAATTAATTTGTCAACCGGTATTTTTAAAACAACAGTTTCTTTAGTATTATTAGAATAGAATTTATAAATCAATCCGGCATTATTTTTTTTACAAAGTTGAATTAAATTATTGGAGTTCTTGTAAATATTGCTGTTAATCTTACCGATTAATTCATTTCTAATAGAATCTTTCTTTGATTTGAGCAAAATCATATAATCGGCATTGTTAGTAGAATTGCAAAAATACACGATGTCTCCTTTTTTAGATATACCCATAGAATCGAGAGTCCAATTCTCAAACTGTTGTGGACACTCTTTATTAATCTTAATAATTGAATTTTTCAATTCTTCATTCTCATCCGCACACGCAACCAATAACAGTAGCAGTATGTTAAAAAAAAGTCCTAAATATTTCATAAACAAATTATTTTATAATGATAGCAGAAACATATTTTTCTCCTTCCATATTTTCTTCCAATTCGTAAGTTATACCGTCAATAATAAATGCATCAAGGTTATATTTGTTTTTATTTCCAATAGCTTTTCTCGCTTTCTCATTCTTCATTAAAGCATTATAGTTCATAAACTGAGAAATACCATCTTCTGTTTTAATAGAGGCTGAAGTGACTCTAATTGAATTAATCAGATTCGTTCTTTTATTATACATAACTTCTAAAATTAATTCATTTCCTTTGTATAAAAGTAACTCCCCTTTTTCTATTTTCTTTTTGTCATAAAGTCCTTTAGCCACATGGGGTAATTTTTTGATGTCAGTTCCGATTCTGACCACGCCAATACCATTTCCTTGTAAAGCAAAGTCATCAATTATTGTTTGAGTGTTTTTTTCTCCTCTTCTCGACACATTGACAGTAGGACTATTATCATCGTTAGATTCGACATTATCTTCTTCAACAACTTCATAAATATTGACGCTAAGACTGTCTTCAGCAGTCAGTGTGTCTTTTATATTCGTGCTGTCAATGGAGTCTTTGTTACTTATTGAAGAAGCATCATCAAAATGGATTTTTTCGTTTGTCTTTTTCTTATTGTCACAATTTGTGCATGAACACAGTAATCCACCTGTTGTTAATATTGCAAAGATAAAAAGAAGTCTCATATTTAATAAAAATTTTTAATGAATAAAGTCAATTTTTGACAAAAATAGCAAATAAAAAAAATAAAAACAAAAAAAGGAATGAAAAAAAATAATTTTTGAGATTATTTGTAATTAGTAAGTAATGTGTTAGGCTTTTATATAGTCTTTAATAAGCATATCATAGTATAAAGCTTCCAATTGCTCTAATGACAGTTGGCTGACAGCATGCTCGATGACCCGGATAAGTTCATCTCTTCTATTATCTGAATCGATTGAAAAATTCATAATATAATTTTTTTAAAAAATGATTTATAAAGTTTTCTATTGTAATAAATCAGTAAGAGCCGGTAAAAGAGACAAATCTTGTGGAGGAATAACACACGAAATTTGTCCATCTTGTTCTTTTGGAGATAATTCTTTTATTCTATAAACAAACTTTAGCCCTTGTTTAGTCATATAAGGTGGTGAGTCTGGCAATGAAAACTCGTGATATTTAGTTGCTTTTAAAAACTGTTCATAAGCTTCAGGTGAGAACCGCAGGTATTGTCTGTTGATTTCTTTATTAACAATACTCTTTACATTAGAGTTTTCAAAAAAAGCCCATGACAGACGTTTTCCATTATATTTAAAAAAGGTAGTACCTCTAATTGTATTATTAGTTTTCAACAAAGCATAATTGGAAAAAAACTCAGAGATTTCAAAAGAGACAACATCTTTATTTTCATAAATTTTTTTACATTCAATATTATAATCAATTCCCAATCGGTCTCCATGATAAAGAAAAAAATGCTTGTCAGCATAAAAATTAGCAAGACTATTCAAATTCCTCAAATTACCTTCATACTTTCGATTATAGTTAGCTTTATACTCATTAAAATCGGCAACCACCTCTGGATCGGCTTTATAGTCAAGCGTATCCTGTATTTGTTCTTCAAGATTTTGATTAATCCAGGATAAAATATTCAAGTCAATATCTCCATTATCATAATGTGGCAATTCAATAATCAAAGAGAAATGGTTGTTTCCCACATTTTTTTTCATTACCAGTTTTGTTGAAGAAATCGACAACGAATCTTTATTTCCAATCTTTTTAGCTTCAGTAATAGAATCAGACTCGTGTAATGAGCTCTTGTGCACAGTTTCATAAACATCTTTCTCTGGGATATTAATTTCACCTGAACGAGTCTCCGTTTTTTTTTCACACGCCCATAAAGATGATAATAATGTAAATATCAGAAATACTTTTCTCATAGATATAATAATTAAAGATTGTTTGATTCAAAATCATGTATTTTCTCGGTTTCACCAGCAACCACCAAAACGTCATTAACTTGCAGAATAACATCTGGTTTAGGATTCATAATCACCTCATTACTTCTTTCAATGGCCATAACAATGCATCCTCCGGCCTCTCTAATCTTTGAGTTAAGAATAGAGACACCCACTAACTTCGACTTATCAGAAACACGGAATCTTTCAAGATTCACATGTGTTCTTTTCTTCTGCAAGTACACATCAACACTATCAGTCAACATCCGGTCGAAAAGTGCAATTTGTTCATCACTTCCAGCCACCACAATTTTGTCTTCCGGGAAAAGTCTCTCTTTTCCTCCAGGTATGTTAATATTCATTCCATTTCTAACAATTCTTAAAACACTAACTCCAGACTTTTCTCTTATTCTTATATCACTGAGGGTTTTACCACAAAAATTTGATAAGATACCAATTTTAAAATCAGAAATATGGATGTCATAATTCAGTAATGAATTTTTAAATTCTTTACTAACAACTCTATTTTCTTCCTCAGACTTTTCTCTAGCATACAGATTGACATCAAGTAAATCAGAGATTCCCTGAGCTCTTTTTCTAACAGTTCTTGATGCAATGATAAAATATAAAATGAGCAAACTAACAGCTACGACAATACCCGATGTTAATGAAAAGTGTCGATAAACAGCATAACTGAGCAGGGCTACACTGACAATTATCTGAATAAGCACGACTCCTATTATTTTTGCCTTTTGTGTGTTACCCCCTCCCCATATTTTTTTCAGCAGAGAGGATCTAAGCTGATACATTGCAATAGACCAAATAAAAGGTGATGACAATAATAAAAGAATGAAAACAGATAATAAATTAATTAACAAGGGGGGTACACTGTCTGGAATAACACTTCGAATGAAGGGCTTTAAATAGATAAAAAATAGGGACTGAATAAAAACTACAACAATCGTATATATAAAAGTATGTGTCAAAGATTTTTTGAAGAGAGAATAAAATTCACCCTCTTTAGAGACAGTATTTTTATTATTTGAATATTTTTCGAGAAGTAAAAGAGTGGATTTAGGTAAATGCTTTTCAAGCCATGTATGAGCAGGCGCAGCCAATTTCATTATAAAAGGAGTCAAAAAAGTGGTCAACACACTGACTGCCACAATAATAGGATAGAGATTCTCGTCAATAACCTTTAAAGAAGTTCCAAGAGTGGCAATAATAAAAGCAAATTCTCCGACTTGCACCAATGAAAAACCCGTTTGTAGTGACACTTTTAGTGATTGTCCAGAAAGAATAGTACCAGATGTTGCAAAGATAATCTGTCCCCCAATAACCAACAAAGAAATAATGAGAATAGGCATCCAATACAAAGCGAGTTGCGAGGGATTAATCATCATGCCTACAGAAACGAAGAAAATAGCTCCGAAAACATTTTTAATAGGCTGAATAAGAGTTTCTATTCTTTCTGCCTCAATAGTCTCAGCCAGAAGAGATCCCATAACGAAAGCTCCTAAAGCAGAACTGAATCCTGCTCCAACAGCCAGCAGAACCATTCCCAGGCATAAACCAACAGAGAGGATTGTTATCAATTCGTCGGAGAGATGCTTCCTGAAAGTTCTTAAAAAAGTAGGTAAAATAACAATCCCCATAAAAAACCAGAAGATGATATATGCAACTAATTTTGCCACTTGAAAAACCAATTGTTTTCCTTCAAAAGACCTTGATGTAGCAATAGATGAAAGGAGAACCATCAAAACGACAGCAAAAATGTCCTCGACAATGAGAATACTGAAACAGACTTTAGCAAACCTCTGGCTTCTAAGACCCATATCATCAAGAGCTTTGAAAACAATCGTTGTAGAAGACATGCTTATCATCCCTCCAAGGAAAAGAGAATTCATCTCATTCCATCCCATAATTCTTCCGACTACAAATCCTGAAAACATCATTCCAATAAGAATCACCGATGCCGCAATCAAAGCAGTGCTCCCCATTTGCAACAATTTTTTAAAAGAGAATTCAAGTCCCATCGCAAACAGAAGAAAAAGAACTCCAATTTCCCCCCATGTTTTGACCGACTCTTCATTCGATATCCATGAATCTCCAATAAGATAAGGTCCGATAATAATACCGGCAACAATATATCCTAAGACCACTGGTTGTTTAAGCAGTTTGAAAATCAAACTGATAACAGCGGCAATAAGCATTATGACACATAGATCAGTCAACATACGTTGCAATTTTAAGACAAAGTTAATGAAAAAAAGTGTAGTTAGAAATAAAAAACTTACTTTTTGTGTAATATAAAGCAATTTATTCAAAAAAAGAAAAGCATGAATCAATTTAATAAAGGAATCATGTTAGCATAATGTTATGGGTAAAATCAGAAAAGAAATCAAATGTTCATTTCATCAAAATAACAAATCAACTTTTTTTTTGTTTTTTTCTTGTTTTTATGAGTTAAAATTGGTAAGGGTAAAATAAAATGCTTAACTTTGCATATTATAAATAAAAAATACCCAAAGCTATGATAACAATATTAGACCGTAATTTTGAATTATCTATTCCAGAATCAGTAATACAAGAGAAGGTTAAAGCTGTAGCAGAACGTTTAAACAAAGATTATGCTGGGAAAAATCCCGCCATGGTGTGCATATTAAATGGTGCATATATGTTTGCAGCAGATCTTAGCCGCTACTTGACCTTTCAGCCAGAAATAATCTTTGCCCGTTTTTCTTCCTACGAAGGAATGAAAAGCACAGGCACTGTAAAAGAGTTAGTTGGTGTGACAGCAAGTCTTCACGGTCGTGATGTAATCATTGTTGAGGATATCGTTGACACAGGCACAACCATGTATAATATCTTACCTCAGTTCTGGGCCAAAGAAGCAGCAAGTGTAAAGATATGCACCTTTCTTCAGAAACCCGAAAAATTAGAAGTTGATTTGAAGGTGGATTATTGCGCACTCGAGATACCCAACGAATTTATCGTGGGTTATGGTTTGGATTATAATGGCATGGGTCGCAATTATAAAGATATTTACACTGTAATAGACGAATAATAATTAATCCAAAAATAGAAAAAGATGAAAAATATCATTATTTTCGGTGCACCTGGTTCAGGAAAGGGCACATATAGTGAAGAAATCAAAGAAAAATTCGGCATGGGGCACATATCCACTGGTGATGTGTTGCGTAGTGAGATTAAAAACGACACAGAATTAGGAAAAGTAGCTAAAAGCTACATTGACAACGGTCAGTTAATCCCTGACAGCCTGATGATAGATATCCTAGCCAAGACTTACGATTCCATCAACGAGGGTCAAGGGGTGATTTTTGATGGTTTTCCCCGTACCATTCCTCAGGCAGAGGCTTTGAAGTCGATGCTAGCATCTCGTGGTGACGAAATGGGTATGATGATTGAATTAATTGTTGACGAGGAGACACTCATGTCACGCCTTTTGAAACGAGCAACAGAACAAGGCCGTGCCGACGACAATGTAGAGACGATAAAAAAGCGCTTTGCAGTATATCATAGTCAGACAGCCCCCTTGTCGGAATGGTTTGAGAAAGAAGGAATCCGCACTACTTTCACCTGGAAAGGTTCAAAAGACTTGATGGTTTCAGAGATATTAGAAGAAATCACAAAGCAAAACATCTAATTGGTTATAAACACCAATTTCTTATTCTTATTATTACAGACTATTTCCTTTATTGCCCGTCTTACACCTCAATTTAAATCATCCAATTAAGTCATGGCAGAATCGAATTTCATAGATTATGTACGAATAGTTTGCCGTTCAGGCAAGGGAGGCAGTGGTTCCGCCCACATGCATCGTGCAAAATATCTGCCAAAGGGTGGTCCAGATGGCGGAAACGGTGGTCGTGGCGGCCATGTGATTCTTCGTGGTAACCATAATTACTGGACCCTACTTCATTTGCGTTATAACCGTCACGTCTTCGCCGAACATGGTTCAAATGGTTCCAAAAACAAGTCATCTGGAAAACAGGGAGCCGATTCATATATAGAAGTACCATGCGGTACAGTAGTATATAATGCTGACAATGGCGAATATATCTGTGATATAACAGAAGATGGTCAGGAAGTGATATTGCTTCGTGGTGGCCGTGGCGGTTTAGGAAATTTCAATTTTGCCACTGCCACCAATCAAGCTCCCCGTTATGCTCAGCCAGGTGAGCCAATGATGGAAATGTCAGTAATCTTAGAGCTTAAATTACTTGCAGACGTAGGCCTTGTTGGTTTTCCAAATGCAGGCAAATCAACGTTGGTCAGCACATTGTCTTCTGCAAAACCCCAAATAGCCAATTATCCATTTACAACGTTGGAACCGAGCTTGGGCATCGTTCCCTATCATGATTCAAAATCATTCGTAATCGCCGACATCCCTGGCATCATAGAAGGCGCCAGTCAAGGCAAAGGTCTTGGACTTCGTTTTTTGCGTCATATAGAACGCAATTCTATATTATTATTCATGATACCATGTGATGCCGATGACATCGAAAAAGAATATGAAATACTGTTGAATGAGTTGACGACATTTAATCCTGAACTATTAGACAAAGGACGAGTGTTAGCCGTAACTAAATGTGACATGCTTGATGAAGAATTAATGGAAATGCTAAAGTCCACCCTTCATATAAATATTCCAATAGTCTTTATTTCAAGTGTCACTGGTTTCGGCATAGATACCCTGAAAGACTTATTGTGGACCGAGATGAACCGTGAAAGCAACAAAATAGCAGCACTCCGTACTCAAGAAACGATAGTTCATCAACCAAAAGATTTCCGTAATCTTCAAAAAGAATTAGAGGCATCAGGCGAGTCCGTTGAATACGTTGAATCAATTGATGTTAATGACTCGTTGCTTGATTATGATGAAATAGATGATATAGAATCCGTTGAATACTTATAAATCATCCATTTGGAATTACGACAATACAACATATCTCCAGAAGTGACTGCATTTTCGACCTTACGCCATGGTGGTTTCAGCATTGGTACGTACAGTTCATTTAATGCCAATTGCTATTGTGGTGATAATCCTGATAATGTCATAAAAAACAGGAAATTATTATGCGACTATTTAGATATTCCCCAAGACCGTCTGATTATCCCTCATCAGGTTCATCAGACTAAAATAGTGAAAGTTGATGTTAGTTTCCTAAGCAGCTCCCCTGAGGCACAACAGCAGACTCTTGATGGCGTAGATGCCTTAATCACGAATGAGCAAGGTTGTTGCATTTGTGTATCCACCGCGGACTGTATTCCAGTAATAATATACGATCCAAAGCATAAAGCTTCAGCAATTGTTCATGCCGGTTGGCGAGGCACATTGTCAAAAATATGTGAAAGGGCTTTGGAAAAGATGCATGACAGTTATGGAACAGAAAACAAATACTGCCACGCAGTGATTGGTCCTGGTATATCAAAAAAGAATTTTGAGGTAGGTGACGAAGTATATGATGCATTTTCCATGAAGGGCTTTACTATGTCGCTAATAGCGCAACGTTACAAGAAATGGCATATTGACCTATTTGAGTGTAATCGTCTTCAGTTAGTTTCTTCAGGAATACCTGATAATCAGATATATGTAAGTAATATTTGCACCTATGATTGTCACAAGGACTTTTTTTCAGCCCGTAGGTTGGGTATCGACTCGGGCAGAATATTAACTGGAATACTAATCAATTGATATCCTTTCTATTAACATCACTTTAGACAAAATAATTAATTAATTACTTATTAATAATTATATAAAAATGAAAAAAACAAGTGTAATCTTAGCCGTTGTATCTATATTATTTCTTTCGGTTAGTTGTAGCAATGATGACCACGCAACAGACAGTCGCCCTCCTGTATTCGGTGAATTAAAACTGAGTCCATCAACCGCCTCTCCTGGAGATTCCGTAACAGCCACTGTATCATATAATTATGCAGGGAAGAAGATTTATAAAAATGAATATACCTTAACAGTCAGCGGGCACACAAGCAGTGGACAATATGAAAAATCATGGAAATGGGAAGTTATAGATCCAACAAAGACTGAACCATTCTGCAAATTTGCCGCTCCTGATGAAGCTGGCATATACACGGTATCATTTCGCGCTTCCCGTATCAATTATTCCTCAGGCGGTCCGAATGGTGAGCTATATGGTTCCGCAAACAGTGTATCAGCAGTGTTATACGTAAAAGGTAAGGATTAATCCACACCTATTACTCTTATCCAAATGAATATAGCCGTAATATTAGCTGGTGGATCGGGCTCTCGCTTTGGAAACCATATTCCCAAGCAATTTTTAAAGGTTAACAACAAGAGCATCCTGGAATACAGTATCGAAGCCTTTGAGCATCATCCTTTGATAGACGAGATAATTCTCGTAATCAGAAATGATTACATTCCCCTTGCAAAAGATATTATCAATCAAAACGGATATCTAAAAATAACTCACATCGTTTCAGGAGGAAAAGAACGTTACGAATCAAGTTTATCAGCTATTCATTCATGTAAAAACGATGATGACATCCTTCTATTTCATGACTGTGCCCGTCCCTTAGTAAGTGAGCGTATAATTAGTGACTGTATTGATGCCATGAGCCGTTATAATGCTGTAACAGTTGCAGTTAAAACCTCCGACACAATCTATATATCATCGTCTGATGGTAGGATTACCTCCATCCCCCCCCGTTCTACACTCAGAAATGCTCAGACTCCACAATGTTTTCGTCTTTCTACAATTCGCAGTGCTTATTCCAAGGCCTTGAGCGATCCATCTTTTCAGCCAACTGACGATTGCAGCGTAGTATTCCGCTATCTCCCATCAGAGAATATTCATATAGTTGAAGGTGACTCAAGTAATATTAAAGTGACGTTTAAAGAAGATTTGCTGTTGATGTCTCAAATATTAAATAAAAGGTCAAAAAAACAGTGAATAAACACAAAATATTATAGAATCGAGATAGATATTGTTATTTTTTTAAAAAAAAGCTTCAATAATCAAGAAAAAATGACTAATTTTGCATTTCAATTGAAAAAAGGCAAAATAACTAAAAAAACATATGGCAACTAAAGCAAAGAAAAAGAAGGGTCAGGAGCCAATAGGTCTTGACCAACAATTAACAAAAGCAGAAGCTTTTTTTGAGAAACACGGTAAAGTGTTCATAGCAATTGTATTGGCAATTATTTTAATCAGTGTTTGTTTCTGGCTATTCAGGTCATGCAAAGCTGATAAAGAAGTAGAAGCGCAAAATGCGATTTCACTCAGCCAGAAGGCATTTGGCAGAGAGCAATATGAAGAGGCTCTGAATGGTGATAAAGCAAACTCAAAAGGTTTCTTGAAAATCATTGATGAATACGATGGCACAAAGACAGCAAATTTGGCAAAATTATATGCAGCTATCTGCTATGTTAAGACAGATAAAATTGATGATGCCATCAATCTACTAAAAGACTTCTCTCCAGAAGACGACAATACGATATCTCCTTTAGCAATAGAGATGCTAGGCAACTGTATGGTAGCAAAAGGCGATAAGGAAGGTGGTGCATCAAAATTGATAGAAGCAGCCAAAGCTGCTGATAATGAATCCTTAAGTCCTGTTTTCCTCCGTCAGGCAGCCATTGTTTATGAAGAATTAGGAAAGAAAGATAAAGCATTAGATCTGTACCAGCAGATAAAAAACGACTATCCTCAGTGCGTTTATTGCCAAGGTGAAGAAAACGGTACAATGATAGACACCTATATAGAAAATCTGAAGTAAAAGAGAAATCAAATTCGTTATATAAATCCGGAATCCAAATTAAGTGTAAATTAATTCGGATTTCGGATTTTAACATATATTAAGCATACAGTAATGGCAACAAAGAACCATAATTTATCTGAATATGACTCCACGACAGTTCCTTCCGGGAAAGGCATGCGGTTAGGTATCGTAGTAAGTGAGTGGAATAACAATATAACCGACGCACTCTTATCCGGTGCAGTTAACACTCTGAAATCCAATGGCGTGTCAGCAAAAGACATAACAGTCATGCATGTCCCCGGCAGTTTTGAACTTATATATGGCTGTCGCCAGATATTGAAATTAGATATTGACGCAGTGATAGCTATCGGATGTGTGATCCGTGGTGACACCCCCCACTTCGACTATATCTGCGAAGGTACTACTCATGGTTTATCTGAACTGAATCTTCTCCAGGACAAACCTGTGATATACGGTTTGATAACGACAAACAACATGAGCCAGGCAGAGGAGCGCTGTGGTGGTATTTTGGGGAATAAAGGTGATGAATGTGCCATAACCGCCCTCAAAATGGTAGCCTATCATAAAGCGATACGGAGTCAGACATTGAAGTCTCTGAGTAATTGATATTAAACAAAGACAAAAAAGATATTTCACGATTAGAATCATAGGCAAAATACTGAGGATCAGCGTATGTGTAATACTCGTGTTATACATAGGCCTTCTGACCCTTCTTCATGTACCTTCATTTCAAAGATACATAGGGGAAAGGGTTTCTTCCTATTTGTCTGACTATCTTGACACAAAAGTAACAGTTGGAGAAGTCAACATAGGCTTGCTGAATCAGGCAACCCTAAGTGATATACTTATTTACGATCAATCAGGAAAACATCTCATTCAAATAGATAAAGCCAGTTCAAGAATAGAACTACTTCCCTTATTTAACGGCGTTATTAAAATAACCTCCGCAAATATTTATGGCATGGAGGCTTTTGTCAACAAAACCACTTCTACTTCAGATCTTAATATACAATTTTTGATTGACAAACTCTCAAAACCTCATGATCCGTCCTCCCCACCCACCCCATTCCAATTGGACAATCTACAGATACGTAACAGCAGCATAAGCTATGACATTTTGTCAGAACCGCCTCATCCGAATTCACTCGACGTGAACCACTTGATGATAATGGATCTCAATATAAATGCAGTATTACATAATCTTCAAACCGATTCATTGGATATAGAAATAAAAGAGCTAAGCTTTAAAGAGGCTAACAGTGGTATCCACATGAAAGAACTCTCCACGCACCTTACAAAAGTTCCAGCCCAACTGACTTTAAATCATCCTTCAATCAAGGTTAATAATTCTTTTTTGGAATCTGACATAATAAAGTTGAACACAAAGGGTATTCAACAAAAACTCATAGCCATCTCCGGCAACATTAACAAATCAGAAATATATCCCAATGATTTCAAGTTCATCATTCCATCATTAAACAGATTCGACACACCAGTAAGTCTTTCCACTGATTTTCAACATATCGATAATCAATTGATATTAAATAATGTTCTGTTAACCACTCCAGATAACGGCATCCATATAGACGGTGATTACCGTATATCAGACCTAGGTTCCGATAATATGGAATTAAAAGCCCTGAACCGTGACATAACACTTCGTCAAAAAGCTCTTCACCCTTATCTTAGTTTGATTAACATTCCATCATCCGCATTAGACATTATATCTCCCCTTGGTGACATACATCTTCAAGGCATCTTGCCTTATCAATCCGGACAATTTGAAACCACTTCCGATATAGAAAGTTCACT
>JAEEGG010002498.1_pt1 | contig 47299 bp, 42 predicted proteins | sample 9134161 | NCBI WGS metagenome assembly JAEEGG01 (sample SAMN16246543, study PRJNA631951) | gut metagenome | biome: gut microbiome; feature: rumen; material: CR-attached | host: Bos | place: Iran: Karaj | collected 2018-10
AACATGACGCATCGCGCCACCTGCGGTTGTATGCCAGTAGGCGCCTCGGGTGGTTTCAACCTTTATTCTCCGACTTTCCATAGAAAGTTGAAAAAGGAAGAAATATACGGGTTGGTGAAAGATTTCGGCAAGGCGGTCAATTTGGCGCGTGAGGCAGGTTTCGACTGCGTGGAGATCCATGCGGGTCATGGTTATCTGATTAGTCAGTTTCTGTCGCCTTATACCAATCGCCGCCACGATGAGTTTGGTGGACCTTTGGAGAATAGGATGCGTTTCATGCGTCTTGTTATTGAGGAGGTGATGCGTGCTGCAGGCGATGACATGGCTGTGGTGGTCAAAGTGAATATGCACGATGGTTTCAGACGTGGCATGCAACGGGAAGAGTGCATCAAAGTGGCGCAAGAGTTGGAACGCCTTGGCGTGCACGCTCTCGTTCTCACCGCTGGTTTTGTCAGCAAGGCACCCATGGAGGTGATGCGTGGTGCCATGCCGTTGAAGACCTTGCGCTATTATATGGACATGAAGAAATTCTGGTGGCTGAAGATGTTTCTTGCCTTTGGTGGTCGCATAGTGATCCCCACAGTGCCGTTCAAGGAAGGCTATTTCCTGGAAGACGCCAAAGAGTTTCGGGCCGCTTTGAAGATGCCCTTGATTTATGTGGGCGGCATGGTCTCAAAGGAAAAGATGGAAGAGGTGCTAGATTCGGGTTTCGTGGCCTTGCAGATGGCCCGTGCCCTAGTCAACGATACGGATTTCATCAACAAGCTTCAACGCGGCGAGGTGACACGCAGCGAGTGCAAGCACTCTAATTATTGCATTGGGCGCATGTACACGCTGGAAATGAAATGTCACCATTGCGTGGAGAATATGCCCAAACGGTTGCAAAAAGAGGTCGACGAAGCGGAGAAGAAAGGATGACCATGACCAATTGCCCTGACTCTGGCCAGTTTTCTGAAGGTCAGGGTCAGGGGTTTGGTCAGGGTCGACAAACCAGAAACAATGAACAAAATAAAATGGATAAATAGGTTTCAGGAGGCTTATGGGCATCGGCCTAGGGCGTTGGTGACGGGTGGCAGCTCGGGCATGGGCCTGGAGTATGCACGCCAGTTGGCGGAAATCGGTTGTAACCTGCTCTTGGTCAGCAACCAAGAGGCGGAATTGCAAAAGGCCGGTGAGGAACTGAGGCAAGGCCGTGACATCCAAGTTATTCCACATTACCAGAATCTTGCCACTGAGACGGCGGCAGAGGAGTTGTTGGCCTATTGCCAATCGGAAGGTTTGTCCATCGACATCCTCATCAATAATGCAGGGATGTTCTTCTTCGAGGAGTTGTCGGAGAAAAACGAGGCCAAGGCTTTGACGATGATGCGCTTGCATATCCTGACACCCACTAGGTTGTGCGTTCTTTTCGGAGAGGAGATGAAGAAATGTGGTTGTGGATACATTATTAATATGTCATCGATGGCGGCTGCGTTGCCCTGTCCTGGCATCACGGTGTATTCGGCCACCAAGGCCTATTTGAAGAGTTTTGGCAAGTCGCTCTATTTCGAGATGCATCCTTACGGCGTGGGGGTAACCACGGTCTGTCCGGCCGCCATCGCCACGCCGCTATACAAATTAAAGCCCAGTTTGTTGAAGTTTGGCGTGAAAATTGGACTGATAGGTACGCCGCAATGGTTGGTGCGGAAGGCACTGAAGGGCATGATGCGAAAGAAACGGGTCGTGAAACCCGGTTTCATGAATTGCTATCTGCCTCCTTTGATTGCCATTCTGCCTCATGGATTAGTTAATAAGTTATGGCAAAAGTTCAAGTAACCATTTTGTTTTTGCTGGCGGCCTTGACGGCGACGGCCCAGCGTTATGAGAAAGTCCCTTTTGGCGACTTTGAGCATTGGACTGTGCGTTATGTCACAGAGTCGCAAGTTATTGGTGGACAAGAGAAAACACTCTATGTAATAGGGCCTACTGACACCATTCGCGGCAATGATCCCTATAAGTACAAGAATACGATTTGGGCGTCGTCGAATGCCTTCGCCAAGATGATGGGCGTGGTGAAGACGAGCAACAATGTCACGCCCGACAAGGGCCCAACGGGAAACTGCGCCAAATTGGCCACGCAGTTTGCCTCTTGCAAGGTGATAGGGCTTGTTAATATCAAGGTCTTGGCGGGTGGTTCCATCTATTGGGGCAAGATGCTCGAACCCGTAACGGGCGTCAGCAACCCGTATGCGTTCATGGATTGGGGCATCCCGTTCACGAAGCGTCCCAAGGCCCTTGTGCTCAATTATAAAGCCACCATCCCAAATACGGGCAAATTGGTAAAAGGGACGACTTTCCGCACGACTGAATTTGATGGCTATGATCCTGCCGAGATTCTCTTTATCCTGCAATACCGTTGGGAGGATTCGAGAGGCAACATCCACGCCAAGCGAGTGGGAACGGCAGCGTATCACGTCGATAATACTACAGCAGGATGGGTGAAAGACTTTAGAATACCCGTGATTTACGGAGATGCCCGAAAAGCGAAGGGATACCAACCCTATATGGACTTGGTGTCTGGCGACAAGACCATGTACGCCATCAATAAAAAAGGCAAGAAGAAGGCTATAAAAGAAGAAGAATGGGCAGAGGCGGATTGTCCTGTCACCCATGCCATAATGATGATAACCTCAAGCAGTCAAGGGGCTTTTGTCGGTGCCGAAGGCAATGTGCTTTGGGTGGACGAGATCCGGCTGGAGTATTAAGCGTTTTTTCTTTTTTTAGTTGCGTTTCTAAAACTTTTCCTATTTTTGCAGCCGTTTTTAGAAAAAAGAATTGAACTATGGATTTAAGCAAGATTGTTTCGATATCCGGTAAACCTGGACTTTATGTGATTAAATCTCAAGCCATTGGAAGGCTTATCGTTGAATCAGTTTTAGATGGCAAATGCGCTCCCGCTTTTGCTCGCGACCGTATGAGTTCGCTTGAGGAGATTTCCATTTTCTCCACCGACGACGACCGCCCGCTGAAAGAAGTGTTCATGATGATCCACGAGAAAATGGGCGATAAGGTGGATTTCGATTTCAAGAAGGCCAGCAATGAAGAGTTGCGCGAGAAGTTTGCCTTCGTCATGCCCGACTATGACGAGGAGGCGGTTTATCCTTCCGACATGAAGAAGGTTTTCGCTTGGTATCAGATGCTGAACGACAAGGGTCTGCTCGACTTTACCGTAGAAGAGGAGAAGCCAGAGGCGGAACCGGAAACCAAAGAAGAAAAAGAATAAGTTTTTCATAGGATACATTGATTGGAAGCCGCATTTGCGGCTTTTTTTGTACCTTTGTCCCGTGAACCTTGTAGTCATTGCGAGGAGGGACGACGAAGCAATCTAGAGTATCAGCTTTTATACAAGGTTTTTTCACTAGATTGCTTCGTTCCTCGCAATGACGATAATCACTTGGTATTAAATAGTTATATGAAGCAAATAATAGACTTTAAACTCGTTGAGAAGCAAGTTTTGGGCCGCTCGGTGTTGCTGCGTTTGCACGCGGAATGCACTTTGCCTGACATGACTCCAGGACAATTCGTGCAAGTGCGTGTCGACGGTTCTCCGTCCACTTACCTACGCCGCCCCATCTCCATCCACGATGTGAACTTCCAAAACCGTGAAATCACCCTTTTGGTGCAACAAGTTGGTGAAGGAACCCGACATTTGGCCGCGGTCGAAACAGGCGATATTATCAATATGATGCTGCCACTTGGCCATGGTTTCAGCATGCCCGAAAAAGGGGAGAGGTGCCTGCTCGTCGGTGGCGGCATCGGCATCGCGCCTTTGTTTTATTTTGCTAAAGTGCTGAACGAGAAAGGCATCCGTCCAACTTTGCTCTTAGGAGGAAAGACGGAATCGGATTTGCTTCGTCTGGTCGACTATAAAAAACTAGGAGAGACCTTTGTAACCACCGAGGACGGTTCGTTGGGCGAGAAAGGTTTTGTCACTCAGCATTCGGTATGGCAAAAGCAAGCTTTTGACAAAATTTATGTCTGTGGTCCCAAGCCGATGATGAAGGCTGTGGCGAAATTGGCAGCAGAGAAGGATGTCTGGTGCGAGGTCTCGCTTGAGAACTTGATGGCCTGCGGTCTGGGTGCCTGCCTCTGTTGCGTGGAGGACACCGTCGACGGCCATGTGTGCGTCTGCAAGGAAGGTCCAGTATTTAACACAAGGAGGTTGAAATGGTGAACATGACGATAGACTTGGGTCGCGGCTTGGTGCTGCGCAACCCCGTGATGACGGCTTCGGGTACCTTCGGTTATGGCGAGGAGTACACCGACTTCGTGGATTTGGCCCAACTGGGGGGCATCATTGTGAAGGGTACAACCCTGCATCCGCGTGAGGGCAATCCCTATCCGCGCATGACCGAAACGCCTTCGGGAATGCTGAACTGCGTTGGACTGCAAAACAAAGGCGTCCAGTACTTTATTGACTCGATTTATCCTCGCACCAAGGACTTTGATACCAATGTGTTGCTCAATCTTTCTGGTTCTTGTCTGGATGACTATGTAAAAGGTGCCGAGATGGTGGATGCCTTGGAAAAGGTTCCTGCCATCGAGTTGAATGTCTCCTGCCCTAATGTGAAGCAAGGCGGCATGGCCTTCGGTGTGACTACCACGGGCATTTCGCAAGTGGTTTCCGAGGTGCGCAAGGTGTATCACAAGCACCTGATGGTGAAGTTGTCGCCCAATGTGACCAACATCGCTGAAATCGCGTTGGCTGCCGAGGCAGCTGGTGCTGATTCGGTCTCGCTCATCAACACTTTGATGGGCATGGCAATTGATGCGGAGAAGCGCAAACCAAAATTGTCTGTGGTCACTGGCGGTCTGTCGGGCGCCTGCGTGAAGCCCGTGGCATTGCGCATGGTGTGGCAGGTGGCCAAGGCGGTGAAGATCCCTGTAGTGGGCTTGGGTGGCATCTCCAACGCCACCGATGCCGTGGAGTTCATGCTCGCTGGCGCATCAGCCATCGAGATTGGCACGGCCAATTTCATTGATCCTGCGGTTTCGGCAAAGGTCGTCTGGGGAATCAATGAATATTGTGAGCGGCATGGGTTCAACAAGGTCGCCGATCTAACCGGAGCCTTGTTGTAGAGACGCAAAATTTTGCGTCTCCAAAAAGAGGAAACCATTTATCAGATTCTATCCAATTCACACAACCCATCCTTATTGCCCACCACGAAGTCGACGGGCGGGTTCTTGCCTTGCACGAGTTGTGCGAGATAGAGCGGCTCGCCGAGGATGAAGAGGCTACAATAGAAGGTGTTGCCCACCTTGAGTTTTGATCATACCGTCTTTCTTCATTTCGACAATCTGTTTCAGATATCTGTCTCTTTTTATGACCATATACGTACTTTTTTTGTTGCAATGTCACATTTTTCGTCTATATGCATGTTTATATTGAAAAATCGATTTACATACTAACACGTGTCTCTGTCCTATGTCTCAAGTCCCAACTGACCAACTGAATAACTGAACAACTATCAACTTCCATCCCTCAATTCTCAATTATCAAAAGACCTGCCTAAAACTATGAAAAGAGGCCGCTGCGATTTGGTATTATACGATGAAAACATGGTGCAAATCGGAAAAATGGAAGACTTTGGAGCGTTCTTCGATTATAAAGAAAAAGGTGATGTGTTTACGGTGTCAGTTACGATCGATACCGGTATTAGTCTGGCCTGAACCGTTTCTAGGAAATCCGAATGCACAGGTCTACCTGCTTAACGGGAATCCTGGGTTTACGGAAGGCAAGGATGAGAAGTTTGTTTATGAACCAGTGTTTCTAAAACTCGCACTGAACTCGATGTCGCATAAATCAACCCAAAATCATGATGATTTTATTCCCTGTCGGCGCTTGGGTTTTTGCATTGTGCTGTCCTGCTTTGCTTGCTGTTACATTTTTTTTGTCAAGTAATATGGATGAATATTCAACCAAGTAGGCGAGCAAGACAAACTGATAAAAATTACACAGAAAACAAGGAATAACTTGGATAAGTGTGCGGATTTCTAGAAATGAAGCACTGAAATAGTCACTTTTTTGAGAGAAAATTACAAAAAATGTTATTTTCTCTTGAAAAATATACTAATTTTGCCGTCAAAAAAATAGATAACGTATGAATGAGTTGGCCGTCTTAAAAAACATCCCTGTTAATACTGCCGCTGTTGCTTCGCTGTATCCTGATGTGAAGTCGGCGAACAGAAAGGTGGCAAGTCTTGAGAAGGCGGGCAGGATAATTCGCCTGAAGCGGGGTCTTTATGTCGTGTCTCCAAAGGAAAGCGGCCTTTTGCTGTCGCTGAACCTGATAGGCAATGTGCTTTATGGTCCGTCGTATGTGTCAATGTTGACGGCACTGCGTGAATACGGGCTGATACCAGAGCGGGTCGAGGTGGTGGAGTCGATGACGACGCATCTGACGGTTTCTTTTCAGAATGACGCGGGACGGTTTGAGTATCATCATTGCGCCAAGGACTATTATCCCATTGGCATTACCCAACGCGAAGAGGAGGGCGTGACCTACTTGATCGCCACGCCTGAAAAGGCATTGTGCGACTATATCATCACCACCCCAAGACTTCCACTGCGTTTCCTCAAAGACACCTATGCCTTTCTTGAAGAGGACCTGCGACTGGATATGGATGCCTTTATGGAAATGAACGTGGACCTGTTCCGACAGTGTGCCGCAGTAAGTAAGAAACGGCAAGCCATCAACAACCTGATTAAGATTTTGGAAAGATGAACGACTTTTTTGAGAGGGCGCTGCAGCGCTATCAGATCATTACTGCCAAAGACAAGCAGAACGCCATCTATGAAATCACCCAGCAGGTGGTATTGGCAGGACTGCATCGTGGAGGGTTCTTTGACAAGGCCGCTTTCTATGGCGGCACTTGCCTGCGATTGTTCCATCAACTGCCTCGTTTCTCCGAGGATATGGACTTCTCCCTGTTAACCCCAAATGAAGGGTTCGTGTTTGAGAACTATTTCCAGCCTATTATTGAGGAGTTCGATAGTTTGGGTCGCAAGGTGGAAATCAAGAAGAAGGACAAGAAAGTTTTCGGTAGGGTGGATTCCGCTTTCTTGAAGGACAATACGAATGTTTATAATGTGGCATTCCAGACGGAGAAAACGGTGAAGGTGAAGATAGAAGTCGACACCCGGCCGCCACTGTTGTTCCAAACAGAGCAAAAGGCACTGACGCTGCCTTATACCTTCATGGTGCGTTGTTTCCAACTGCCCGACCTATATGCAGGAAAGATGCACGCCTTGGTGTTCCGTAATTGGAAGTCGCGTGTGAAGGGGCGCGACTGGTACGATTTTGAATGGTATGTGCGTTGGCAAGTACCTCTTGATTTCAAGCATCTGCAAGAGCGTATCCGTGAGTTCAATGGTGAGGAAATGACAATCGAGGATTTTAAGACGGCTTTAAAAGAGCGTTTGGCCACTACAAACATTGAGGATGTCAAGACTGATGTTCTACCTTTCCTCAAGAACGGCCCTCGCGAATTGGATGTATGGTCGAATGACTACTTCCTGCAACTGGCGGATAGAATTGTGTTTAAGGAATAATGCTAGTTTTTTGGTTTCCTCAAAAAGGGTAGAGAAAAATGGTACTCTCATACAAAATTCACCTCAGGACTAATTCGAATTCCAAACTTTTCCTCCACAGATTCTTGGATTCTATGGGATAGTTGCACAATGTCTTGCCCTTTTCCGCCGCCAAAATGCACCAACACGAGCGCTTGCTTGTCGTACACGCCTACATGCTCATCATGCCAACCTTTCCATCCTGCTTGCTCAATGAGCCATCCGGCCGGGACTTTCACCTTGCCATTGGGTTCGTCGTAATGCGGCATAGTTGGATAATCCTTCTGCAAGGCATCAAATTGCGCCCTTTCGATAACGGGGTTCTTGAAGAAACTGCCTGCACTGCCGATCTGCTTCACATCTGGGAGCTTGGCATCACGAATGGCGCAGATGGCGTCGTGGAGTTGCTGTAAAGTAGGGCTTTCAATGCCATTTTGCTCCAAATAGGCCTTGATGTTGCCGTATTCGAGGTTGAGCGGCGCGTCTTTCTTCAACAGGAAGTCCACCGTGGTGATGACATGGCGCCCTTTCAATTCGCTTTTGAAAATGCTTTCTCTATAGCCGAAACAGCATTCCTCTTTGGAGAAAACCTTGGTCTCGCCAGTGGTCAAGTCCATGGCTTCGCATTGCACGAAACTGTCTTTCAGTTCCATGCCGTAGGCGCCGATGTTCTGCACGGGAGCTGCTCCCACCTTGCCCGGGATGTTGGCGAGATTCTCCACGCCATGCAACCCTTTGGCGACCATCTGCTTGACGAAACCGGGCCAGTCTTCGCCGGCTTGGGCGCGCACCACGACTTCGTTTCCATCTTCATGAAGGAACTCAATGCCTTTCGTGTTGATGTAGACGACGAGACCATCAAACACCTCGTTTTGGAAAAGGATGTTGTTTCCACCGCTGAGGATCAAGGTCTTTTGTCGCTGCAAGGTTCTGCATTTAATGAGCGTTTGCAGGTCGCTAACTGCGTTGATTTCAGCGAATTGCTTCGCCACGGCATCGAAGCCGAAGCTGTTGTAGGATTTTAGGTTGACATTGGCTTTCATGGTTGCAAAAATAGTTATTATTCATCATTCCGCATTCTGCATTCCTAATTTTCCTATTTTTGTCCCCATGAAACGCGCTATCGTATCGGTGATCAACGACTTGGTCACGGACCAACGGGTCAACAAGTCGTGCCTGGCTTTGCAAAAGGCTGGATACGAGGTGCTTTTGGTCGGGCGGAAACAGCGCAAGAGTCCGCCAATGGACGAACGCCCTTACGCATCTCATCGAATGAAACTGCTCTTCGAGAAAGGTCCGTTGTTTTATGCCGAATACAATATCCGCTTGTTTCTTTTTTTGGCGTTTCATCGAGCCAATCTGCTGTTGTCCAACGACTTGGATACCATCCTGCCCAATTATTTCATTTCTCGCCTAAAAGACGCCAAGATGGTCTTCGACAGCCATGAGTACTTCACAGAGACGCCTGAACTGGTCCATCGGCCCAAGGTGCAGCGCGTGTGGAAACGGATAGAGGGTTTTGTCGTGCCCAAATTGGACGAGATGATCACTGTTTGCGACAGCATCGCTGAGCTGTTTCGCGAAAAATATGGCGTCAAGTGCCATGTCATCCGCAACATCCCACCGCGCAAGGCCCTGCCTCCCAAAGGCGACAAACTGGCTTTGGGGTTGCCGATGGACAAGCATCTCTTGGTGTTGCAAGGCTCGGGCATCAACATCCAACGCGGGGCGGAGGAACTTGTGCAGTCCATGGCAATGCTGGACGATTGCTTCTTAATGATTATCGGTGGCGGCGACGTGTTGCCCGTCCTGAAGCAAATGGTTGAAGATTTGGACATTGCCGACCGTGTGCGCTTCTTCCCGCGCATGCCTTACCAGCAGATGATGGCCTATACCCAACTCGCCGAGTTGGGTTTCTGCCTCGACAAGGACACCAACCTTAACTACCGTTTCAGCCTGCCTAATAAACTGTTCGATTTCATCCAGGCGGGTGTTCCGATTGTTGCATCACATCTGACTGAGATTGAGAAAATTATCCGGCAATACGACTTGGGCATGTTCATTGAGAACCATGAGCCTTCCACCATTGCGGCCACAATCCGAGCCGCCTTGTCGGACGAGTCTCAAAGAGCGGAATGGAAACAGAATCTGCAGATTGCGGCACAGGATTTGTGCTGGGAGAACGAGGAGCGGAAACTGCTTGAAATCTATCGTCATTATGATTGAAAACCACCTCCATATTATCGCGTTCGATGTGCCTTATCCAGCCAATTACGGCGGGGTTATTGATGTGTTTTATCGTATCAAGGCGCTTACGGAGGCGGGCATAAAGGTGCACCTGCATTGCTTTGAGTATGGTCGCGGCGAGCAGGAGATCCTGGAGCGCTGCCACGAGGTGAAGTATTATAAACGCAACACTTCCTTTTCCAAGCAGTTGAGCCTTACTCCGTATATTGTCAATTCGCGTCGTTCGGAGGTTTTGGTGCAGGACTTGCTGAAAGACGACTATCCCATCCTTTGCGAAGGACTGCATACCACGGCCATCCTGCTTGACAAACGCTTGAAGAACAGGAAGATATATGTGCGCGCCCACAATGTGGAACATGACTATTATAACGGTTTGGGCGATACGGAAAGGTGTTTGTGGAGGCGCCTCTTCTATCATGCCGAAGCATGGAAACTGAGGCGCTATGAACCAGTGCTGAAGAAGGCTGTCGGCATTTTCGCCATCTCGCAGCAGGACCGTGATTACTTTACCCAGCGCTATAAGAACGTGGCGCTAGTCCCTGGTTTCAGTGCTGCCGACTCGGTGTGTTCTGAGACGGGAAGGGGCGATTATGTGCTGTATCACGGCAACCTCTCTGTGCGCGAAAACGAAGACGCCGCCAAATGGTTGATAGAGAACGTGTTTTCTGAATTGGACTTGCATTGCATCGTGTCGGGTTTGAACCCTTCCGAAAGACTGGCGAAACTGGCTGACAGACACAGTAACGTCACCTTGGTGGCCAATCCCGATGATGCCGAGATGATTGACTTGTTGCGACAGGCACAGGTGAACATCTTGGTGACCAACCAACCTACGGGATTGAAACTGAAGTTGTTGAATGCTCTATATAACGGACGTTTTTGTCTGGTCAATTCCGACATGGTGAAAGGCACTTCTTTGGAAAGCCTTTGCGTAGTGGCCGATGAGCCGAAGCAAATGATTGCTGAAATCAAGCGCTTGATGGAGGAGGACTTCACAGAGGACGACATCGAGGAACGCGATGCGCAGATGCGGCAGTTGTATGATAATGAGGAAAATGCGCGTAAGATAGTTGAAGTCATTTATAACTATGGTTAAAGGTCGGTGGCATCCTCTAAGGTAGGAGATTGCGTTCCGTTTTCACGGAATGACAGTCCGCAATGATGACCTTGGATGAGGTTGCTATAGGCTATAGGACATGGTTTGTTACTCCATCTCTGAACACACCACCGTCCCATTCTTGCAATTGGCGATGCGAGAGGGGTATTTCTGCATGAGCGTGTAGTTGTGTGTGGCCATCAGCACGGCGGTGCCGTTTTCGCTGATGTTGCGCAGGAGTTTCATCACTTCCAGGGTGGTGTCGGGGTCGAGGTTGCCCGTAGGCTCGTCGGCGAGGATGACGTCGGGCTCGTTGAGCAGGGCACGGGCGATGGCAACGCCTTGCTGCTCTCCACCCGACATCTGGTGGGGCATGCTCTTGCGCTTGTCGCTCAGGCCCACTTTTGCCAGCACTTCGTCGATGCGGCGCGAAATCTCGACTTTTTCGGTCCAACCTGTGGCACCCAGCACAAACTCCAGGTTTTTCTCCACGCTGCGGTCAAACAGGAGTTGGAAGTCCTGAAACACGATGCCGATTTTGCGGCGCAGGTAGGGGATGTCTTTTCTTCTGAGTTGGGTGAGGTCATAGCCGGCCACGCGTACAATGCCGTCGCGGGCGGGCAGTTCGCCATACAGGGTCTTCAATAGTGAGGACTTGCCGCTTCCCGTGCGGCCGATGAGATAGATGAATTCGCCTCTGTGAAGTGTCAGGTTGACATTGCTGAGAACGAGGTTCTCCCGCTGGAAAACGGATGCGTTTTTGATTTCTATGATGGGTTCTGACATATTGCTTTCTTTTGAGATTCCCTTCGGGAATGGAGTTCCAGTTGTTGTTATCCAGCGGCGGCAGCATTTGTTAACGGTTTGTAGTGCTATCTGCCGCCGCATAATAACATAGCACTCATTGCCATTCCCGAAGGGAATCTAATTGCAGTTTACCAGCTTCCGCTTGCTCCGCCTCCACCGAAACCACCGCCGCCGAAGCCGCCGAAGCCACCGCCTCCGCCGCTGCTGAAACCGCCTCCACCAAAACCGCCACCTGTGGGAATCCAAATGGTGCGGGAACCTCTGCCGGAGTAGTTTTGGCCACCGCCACCGGAGAACTTGGAGAAGATAATCACGATGGCAATGATGAAGAGAATGATCATCCACAGCGGGAATCCGTCGCCGTCATTGTACTCGTCTTGGGTGAATTTGCCAGAGCAGAGGTCCATGATGACGTCCACGGCCTTGTCGATGCCTTTGAAATAATGTTCTTCCTTGAATTCGGGAATCATCTCCTTTTCGATGATGTTCTTGGCCGTGGCATCGGTGACATATTGTTCCATGCCGTAGCCGGGACTGATGTCGACATAGCCTTTCTCGCTGCCTTTCTTGGGTTTCACAAGGATGACCAGACCGTTGCCTTTGTCCTTTTGCCCCACACCCCAACTGTGGCCGATTTTCGTGGCATATTCATGGATGTCGTAGCCCTGCAGGTCGCCGACGAGCAGCACGAGAATCTGGGTTGAGGTGCTGTCGTTGTAAGCCACCAACTTGTGCTCCAAAGCATTGATTTGTGAACTGCTCAGGGTACCCGTGTAGTCGTTCACCAGACGAGGTGGGTTGGGCGGACTCGGCAGTTGTGCTTTCAGCGTCGCGCCGAAGCAAAGCAGCGTGATGAGAATGCCGAGGAATAGCGAGAGTCTATATCTTTCAATTGTTTTCATAGGAGATGTCGTCGGGGATTTCGTTGATGTCGTCGGATTGGTAGGGGAAATAGGCCTTGAGTTTTTCACCGCAGCGTTGGATGCCTTGCTCTAAACCCTCGGCAAAACGTCCTTCCTTGAAGGCGGCCGCCATCAAGTCTTTCACGTCGTTCCAAAAGCCATCTTCCACGACGTTGTTGATGCCTTCGTCGCCAAGGATGGCAAACTTGTGGTCCTTGACGGCGATATAGATGAGTACGCCGTTGCGCAGTCGGGTCTCATTGAGTTTCAGTTTGTCGAAGACGACGAGGCTGCGTTCCTCCACATTTCCTTTGCAGCGATTCTCAATGTGTACCTTGATTTCGCCCGAGGTGTTGAGTTCCGCTTGCTTGATGGCCTCCACGACGCGACGGTCTTCCTCTCGGTTCAGTATGGTGATGGCGTTGGACATGATGTGTTCTTTTGACCGCAAAAATAGACAATTTCCTTAATTTTTCACGCATTAGTCTCGTATGAGACGTTTTTTTGTTTCTTTGCAGTGCCTTATTGAAAAAGGATGGAGCATGAACGGAACTTTGAAGACGATGTTGGCCCTTATGCTGATGCTGGTTTTTGCTGTGAGTTGCAATAAACCTGATGAGCCAGATGATGGCGGTGATTCCCATGAACTCAACGGTCACGAATATCTCGACCTAGGTTTGCCAAGCGGTACGTTATGGGCCACATGCAATGTGGGCGCCGATGCACCTGAAGAATATGGCGATTATTATGCTTGGGGAGAGACCGCACCTAAGATGCTCTATGATTGGAAAAGCTACAAATATGGTCGTTTCATTCATGAGCAATATGAATTGAACAAGTACTGCACCGATTCGCGATATGGATTTGACGGTTTTGTCGATAGTCTGGTTGTTTTGGAACCTGATGATGATGTGGCCAGGGTTTGTTGGGGCGAGGGCTGGCGTATGCCCACCATAGGGGAATGGGAGGAACTGTTCTTGTACACGACTGGCACGTGGACTACGCTGAACGGTGTGAAGGGATGGCGCATCACCGCCTCGAACGGCAACAGTCTCTTTTTGCCCGCTGCAGGTTATTGGTGGGACGATGTGCTCAATGCCAACCTAGGTCTCTACTGGTCGCGTTCGGTCAACAAAGAGTTCCCGTATCGCGCATGGGGGTTCCATTTCAATTCGGACAGCGGTCACCTCTGCGGCAGCAGTGACCGCAACCGGGGACAAACGGTGCGGGCGGTGTGCTGCCGTCAGTAGAGCAACCCGAACATCCAAAGGGGTATCTTGTTTCCAAAGCCCACCTCGGTTTCGTCCACGGCCAAATAGCTGTTAGGGATGTCCTTGATTTGGTCGAAGCTTTTCTTGCGCCCGCCCACTTCAAAGAGGTACTTCCCGTCAACAAGGAAATCACCCTTGGGTGGATAGGTCACCTGATGCGATTGGCTCAACTGGTTGAAGAAGAACAACTCACGCATCGTGCCAAGGTTGGGCTGCATCGTGAAAGCACTCATGAGGTTGGTGTTGTTGAGGTAGATCTTTTCGGGGCGCGACAGGTCAGAAAGTTTTCTGGGCGTGTCGGTGAGCAAAGAGAGTAGTCCGGCCTTTTCCAAGGCATACAGCATCTTCAACCCTTGGTTGCGATCGGTGTCCAGCTCGCGGTAAAGCTCCGACATATTGGGCTTTTGTGGCACCTGCTCGGCCAAAATCATGAACATCTTCTTAGCTTTCTTGATGGTGGATTGCTCCACATTCTCAATCACTGCGTAATCGTTCTCCAGGATGTGGTTGACCACGTTCTGCAAGCGGTTGGCGTATCCTCCGTAAATGTCTTTGTAGAAAGGATAATACCCTATCTTCAGATATTGTACGAAAGCAGGCAGCACTTTGAACCCATCATCGATGATTTCCATAGCGATACTCTTGTGCTTTTTCAGCAGGTCCTTCAGTTCGATGACGGGGATGTCCTTGATGCCTTCAAACTTCAGATACTCGCGGAACGAGAGTCCCGTCAGGGTGTATTCCATCAGCCTTCTTGAAAGGTCGCCTTTACCTTTCTCCATCTTGAGCATCGACGAGCCCGTGTAGACGACATAAAGCCCGGGGTAGTTGTCGTTGAGGTTCTTCAAGACGGTCTGCCACGAATCCAAATAATGAATCTCGTCAAGGAAAAGATAGCGTCCGCCGTAGGCATAATAGTCCTCCACCACATCCGCAAAAGCGTGTGTCGCAAACCAAAGGTCGTCCAACGAAGCATACAGCACCTCCGAAGTGTCGGGAAAGGCCTCCTTGATGTGTTGGAGCATCAGTGTGGATTTGCCCGTGCCTTTCGGCCCTTTGATGCCGATGAGTCGGTCTCTCCAGTCGATTTTTTCAAACAAGTATCGTTTGAAGTCGATAGAGGTGGCTTGAAGTTTCCTGTCCAAGACCTTTTGCAGATATTCAATTGAATTCATGGCGTTTCTATTTTAACTACGTTGAAATTTTAATTCGGCGTTAGCCAATCTTCGATTTGCCGCAAAGGTACAAATAATATTTCAAAACACAAGTATTTTGCTTAAAATAATGTCTAAAAACACTAAAATATTATATAAAGTAATGTTTAAAAATACTAAATCAATAATAAAAATAGTGTTTGAAAACACTAATTGTATAATTCTGCATTTCAACCTTGCTAAATCGCGCTTTTTTTCGTTTCTTTGCAATGTCAAACAACTAAAACGGAATCGATATGAACAGAACTTTGAAGGCAATGGCAACCATAATGCTGATGATGGTTTTTGCGGCGGGGTGCAACAAACCTGATGAGCCGAATAATGGTGGAAACAACAATATCCCCGAAGACCCAGTTGTTGGCTTGTTTTCAATCAATGATAGCATGCAGGTGTGCTTCTCTCCTGGCAATTTGCAATACCAAGCCTCAACCAACACATGGCGCTTTGCAGAACACCAATGGGATTATATCGGAGAAGACAACGCCAATATTTCTGAAACATACGATGGCTGGATTGACCTCTTTGCATGGGGGAGAGGGGATTGCCCAACCTATTCATTCACTGATCCCTATGACACGATCTTTAGCACTTTTGTGGATTGGGGCGTGAATGATATCGTCAATTGGGATGGGCAGGATTACCAATGGCATACTTTGGAATATATGGATTGGCATTATTTGTTGTATTCCAGAAATACTGATTCGGGTGTCCGTTTTGTACCAGCAACGGTGAATGGTGTTCATGGTTTGATACTTTTACCCGATAATTGTGATGCATTTGTCTCTGCTTTAGATGGTTTCAATTATAATGGAAGCACGTATGAAACAAACATCCTTACACTATCGCAATGGGAAAAGATGGAAAAGAATGGTGCTGTCTTTTTGCCTGCTTCAGGCGTTAGGACTGGTACTACGGTGGAAAGGGTCCAAGAATCTGGATTGTATTGGATAGCCGGACCATCTCAACCTGTTTGGGGTTATGTGTTTTATGTGCAGTTTTATGGAGGAGATCCTTCTTTGCTCAATTATTGTAGTCGATATTCGGGTTTGTCCGTGCGTCTCGTGCGCGATGCCGAATAATGAAAATCCCCGCAACGCCAAATGGCATTGCAGGGATTTCTTTAAATTCTCCAATTCTTGATTATAACTTCTCCATATTCCTCTTGACAAACTCGCTCAAATCCTTGCCCTTAAGCAGATTCTTCGAGAGCAAAGCAAGGTCGTAAATCTGCCGAATCGTGGCTTCCTGTGTGGCTTCGTCTTTATCGAGTAAGCCAGTAATGACGGGGCTGTTCGTGTTGAGCATCAGCGTGTAGCTATCGGGCATCGAGCCGTAGAACGACATCGGGCCGCCGCCCATCTGCTCCATCTCCTTCATACGGCGCATCCACTCGTTTTGGGTCACCTCCACGGGAGCGGCTTCGGCACCTTCGTTGCTGAACTCCACATTGAACTTCACCTTGTCGATGACCTTCTCGAAGGCAGCCTTCACGGTCTCCTTCTGCTTGTCGTCGAGGCCCGAGGCGGCTTCCTTGTCGTCTTTCACGATGAGTTTGTCAATGGTGTTGGAGTCCACACGGGCAAACATCGCGCGGTTGTCGTCGCCTTTCTCGCCTTCCTTCTGCTCGTAGGCGCTGATGAAATGCGGGTCGAGGATGCCGTCCATCATCAGGACGTTGTAGCCCTTGGCCTTGGCGTTCTCGATGTTGGTGTATTGGTCGTCCTTGTCGGTGGCATACAGATAGACAAGGGCTTTGTTCTTGTCGGTTTGGTTTTCCTTAATCAAGGTCTTGTATTCCTCGATGGTGTAGTACTTGTCGTCGGTGTCCTTGAAGAGGAAGAACTTCTCGGCGCGCTCGTAGAACTTCGGGTCGCTCATCATGCCATATTCGATAAAGACGCGGATGTCGTCCCAATTCTTCTCGTAGGCCTCGCGGTCTTTCTTGAAGAGCTCTTCCAGTTTCTCGGCCACTTTCTTGGTGATGTAGGTCGAGATCTTCTTCACGTTCTGGTCGCTTTGCAGGAACGAGCGGCTGACGTTCAGCGGGATGTCGGGCGAGTCGATGACGCCGTGCAGCAGCGAGAGGAACTCGGGCAGGATGCCTTCGACGCTGTCGGTGACGAAGACCTCGTTGCAATAGAGTTGGATCTTGTTGCGCTGGAACTCGTAGCGGTTCTTCACTTTCGGGAAATAGAGGATGCCCGTGAGGTTGAAGGGGTAGTCCACATTGAGGTGGATGTGGAACAGCGGCTCGCCGAAGTTCATCGGGTAGAGCGTGTGGTAGAAATCGTTGTATTCCTCGTCCTTGATGTCGGTCGGGGCTTTCTTCCACAAAGGAGCGACGTCGTTGATAATCCAGGGCTTCTCCACTTCTTTGGTCTTGGGTTTGCCGTCTTTGTCGGTCTCGCCCTCGATTTCTTCCTGCACTTTCTTGGTGCCAAATTGAATCGGGATGGGAAGGAACTTGCAGTATTTGTTGAGCAGCTCGCGGATGCGGCCTTCTTCGAGGAACTCGGAGGAGTCGTCGGCGATATAAAGGATGACATCGGTGCCGCGGTCGCCCTTCGGGATTTCGTTCATGGTGTACTCGGGGCTGCCGTCACATTCCCAGATGACGCCGTTCGGGCCTTCTTCCTTGCACGACTTCGAAATCAGCGACACCTTCGAGGAGACCATGAAAGCTGAGTAGAAGCCCAATCCGAAGTGGCCGATGATGTTGGCGGCTTCGGCCTCACTCTGGGTCTTGAACTTGGCGATGAACTCCTCCGCGCCCGAAAAGGCGATCTGGTTGATGTATTTGTCGACCTCTTCGGCGTTCATGCCGATGCCTCTGTCGCGCACGGTAAGGGTCTTTTTCTTTTTGTCCACTTCCACCTTAATGGTAAGGTCGCCTAACTCGCCTTTGAACTCGCCCGAGGCGGCCAAGGCCTTCAGTTTCTGTGTGGCGTCCACAGCGTTACTGATGATTTCGCGCAGGAAGATCTCCTGGTCCGAATACAAGAACTTTTTGATGACAGGGAAAATGTTTTCTGTCTTTACTCCAATACTTCCAGTTTGCATATTCTGTTGTTTTTAATGATACCAATACTAATACTTTATGACTACACTCCCCCTTGAAACCGTCATTGCGGGCTTGACCCGCAATCCCTTACGCGGAAGGGTACGTCTCCGAGCGAAGGAGATGGCGGATGCTCCTCCGCCATGACGGTAAAAGGCTGGATGTAGTCTTTCTTGGTCGGATTTCAGTTAGTCAAATTGTGTGCCACTTGAAAAACTGACATTTTGGCAAGGAATTGTTGCATCAATCAGATGAAAAATGTGTTTTATCCAGCGGTGAACGCATATTTTTGTATCTTTGCTGCTGAATAAAACGATGTTTTTATGGTGAATATCATTGGCAGAAAAGACGTTATTGCTTAGCGTAAAAAAGAAAGACTAATGAAAGTAAAGAATACTAATATAGTTTTAATAATAATCTGTTTGAGCCCGATATGGATAATTCCTGTAGCTTTTTTATGGGACTATTTAGATAAAAAATATTCACCTCCGGTAGTAGAAAAACATTATGAATACCCAAGATATGAATATCCTGATGATACGGTTATCAAACATCCTGAGAATTTACTTCAGGATGGCCAACTGATTATGCCGCAAGTGAATAACCAGAATTTAAATGGTCAGGGGGTAATCTTAACTTTGCCCGGAAATATTCAGGTAAACACTAACTTATCAGCTGAAGAGATCTTAGAACAATTGGAATTGGATTATCAAGATTTATATGATTATTACGGAGGGGCTGATGAATTATACTAACAAATTAAAATGAAGAAAACTATGTTTGAGATTTTGAATAAATATAGCCATACAGGCCGTTTTGATTTCCATGTAGATGATAATTTGGGAAATGTCTGCAATGCTCCAACGGACAAAAGTGGAGTCTATATTATCTGGACTATTCTGGAAGGCAAAGAGCAACTTCTTTATATTGGTCGTTCTGGTGAAAAAAAGAATGGCGTAATAGTTCATCGTAAGCATGGCTTGGGTGGAATTAAAGACAGGTTGGTAAATGGTCATCAATTTGGGAAACTCCCTCGTAGACGTATTTGGCCAGAGAAAATGCGAGAAATGGGATTTTCTGTGCTTTCTGTCTTTTGGTACGACACAGAAGAAGATGATCCTAAAGAAGTAGAGAGACTGTTACTTGCCGAAGCCACATATAAGAATGGAGTGTTGCCACCTTGGAATAATCAGTTATAATAGAAGAATTAACTAGGAAAGGGATAGAAGATTGCATCAAAGAGATTACCCGAACCATGATTAGTAACTATAAAATGTGTTTTATCCAGCCGTGAATGACCAAATTACCCTGTTTGCTGCTGGATAAAAGTATGTTTTGATGATTCGTGAAATGAAAATCTTTGTTTTAATGTGTTGATAATAATAGAATTATGGATAATCATTCTGTTTTATTTGCATGGAAACAAAAAACTTTCTACTTTTGCAATAATTTTATTAGTAAGTAGTTTATTAGTAAGCGAATTATTACTAATTGATTTATTACATATTTTGCTATGAATACTCCTTTCATATTCGGAAAAACAGTGAGCGGTGAGGCTTTCACTGACAGAGAAAACGAAACCGCCAAATTGGTGTCGAACTTTCAGTATGGCGTGAACACTTTTATTGTCTCGCCACGCAGGTGGGGCAAGACTTCTTTGGTGAAGAAAGTAAAGGGACTTGTTGAGAATGAAAAGTTGAAAATCGTCTATGTTGATGTTCAGAAGTGCCGTTGTAAGGAAGATTTTTGTGAACGTTTTGCCTCAGCGGTATTGTCCCAAACCGCCACCAAGATGGATGAATGGCTGGAAAATGCCAAGACATTTCTTGGCCGTTTCAGTTTTGGCGTAAATGCCTCGCCTGATCCGACAAATGAGATGTCTTTGAAAATCAACCTTTCGCCTAAGGAACGTTCCATAGAAGATTTGCTTCAATTGCCTGAAAAAATCGCTAGCCGTAAAGGCTTTCGAATAGTTGTTTGTATTGATGAATTTCAGCAAATTGGTAGTTATCCTGACACTGTGCAATTTCAAACCGAGTTGCGTTCCGTATGGCAACACCACGAACTTACATCGTACTGCCTCTTCGGAAGTAGAAAACATATGATGGAGGCCTTGTTTGACGATGAGACCAAACCTTTCTACAAATTCGGCGACATTATCTATCTGCAACGCATCCCGACGGAGTATTGGGTCAAATACATCACTGGAAAATTTCAAATGGCCGACAAGACCATCACCAAAAAGCAAGCAGCTTGGATTGTCGGTCAAGTTGATGGCAACTCTTCATACGTTCAGCAATTGTCGTGGTATGTCTTTCAACGTACCGAAACCAAAGTCACGGAAAGCATTCTTTCTGATGCTTTGAAAGAATTGATTGCGCAATGTGGCGATTTGTTTGAGAGTAAGACGGAGAACCTAACAGCTTATCAAATGAATTTTCTCAAAGCGATTTCTGACGGGATTTACTCAGGCTTTTCGTCAACCAAAGTCATCCAAGATTATAAACTTGGTTCTTCGGCTAATGTGTCCATTATTAAGAAAGCGTTGATAGAGAAGGATTTGATTGTTAAAGAAGGCAAAGAGCTAAAATTGGCAGATCCTGTTTTGGGTTTGTGGCTTCAACAAGAAAGATGATTCAATAAACAATCAATGAAAACCATTATGATTTGTATTTGAAAAACAATCCTTATTTTTGTAGCCAAATATCAAAACTAATCGAAATATGAAAAAACTGTACGCTTTTATCGCGGTGTGGCTTCTGATGGGAAGCACCTTCGCCCAAGTGCTTGTCAACGAGACTTTTGAAAATGGTAACACGGTGGGTCAGACTCCTGTGGGCTGGATTGGCGACGGCGGCTGGAAAGCCGGCATCACCATCCCTGACGACAACGAGGCCCGCGGAAGAAAGCCGCATACTGGTGATTGGTATATGTATGCCACCTATAACACCGACGTGTGGATTTACAAAGAAATCGACGTGACCGCTGGTAGCTACTACCGCGTCTCGTTTTGGTACGCCACTTGGCATGTCGACCATTTTAACCTGGAAGTGAAAGCTGGTGCAAATGCCAATGCCTCTGCCATGACGGTCACGGCGGTGCCGATGATGGTGGTGGCCAACGAAGACTTTGAACAGACCTCGGGCGTGTTCCAGGCAACGAGTTCCGGCTCTTTCTATGTGGGTTTCCACAGCGTGGCCGACAATGGACCTTGGTACTTGTCCATCGATGACATCATCATCGAGCAGACCGCGCAATACAACTTCAACGTGGAACAACTCACTGCCGACACCGCTGTCTATTTCGGTGAGCCTGCCTACCTGCGCTTCCGCCTCAGCAACACGGGTGAACAGTCAGATACTTATCAGTTCAACAGCACGGGCAACCTGCCTATTGAGTTCTACCAAAATGGCACTCAAGTGACCCAGGTCAACTTGCCTTACAACAGTTCGGTGGAGTTGGTGGCCAAGGCTACTTTGCCAATGAATCTAAACAACAACGAAATCGTCCACGCCACCTTCGATGTCGTTTCAAGCCATTCCGCTCCGACACAAAGCGTTGACTTCGCTATCACGGCCTTGGCTCCATACGCTGACTTCCCCTTAGAGGAAGGATTCGAGAACGCTTTCGTTCCTGATGGCTGGCAGAACATCATCACCAATGGCAACTATGCCTTCGACCGCATCACGCAAGGCTCCACGCCTGATGCCATGCCGCATGAAGGCAGCCAGTACATGGCGCGTTTCTATACCTATACCAACCCTGCGGGCGGCTCGGCTGAACTTGTTTCACCCAAGATGGAGCTGAGTGCGCAGGACAACATCGTCCGCTTCTGGATGTACCGCAACAGCAACCCGAACATCAACAAAGCCGACCGCATCAATGTGTATTTCAACTCGGTACCGCGTTCGGAAGGCGGACAGTTGCTCGGCACTATCCACCGTTGCACCTATATGGAACCTGTCATCGCCGATGTGGACGACTGGTATGAGTATGCTTTCACCTTTGATTGTCCGAACAACTATGGTTTTATCATCTTCGAGGGCGTCAGCGACTATGGCTGGAACCTTTATCTTGACGACATCTTCATCAATAATTCTTCAGAAGACCATGAGCCACCTACTGTAATCTCAGTCGCTGGAAATCAGACCTATGCTGATACCGAGATGAACCTTACGATACGGGTACACGATGCTTCGAGCATGCCTGCTACCTTGGCGGCCACATACACCATTTGGGGCCACAGCCACGACCTCACCTTCACGAGGGCAGGCAAGGGTAACTACGACTACACTGCCACCATTCCCGCTTACGACAACCATACCCATGGTACAGTGACCGCGCAACTTGTGGATGACTTGGGCAACAGCGCTCTGTCGGAGGAAATCCCGATTCGTTGGGACTATCAGCGGCCTCTGCTTTATGAGACCTTCGAGGAATGCAGTATGTTCGGCTTGCCCGAAGGCTGGACCACTGATGGGAATCAGACTTGGTGGGACTGGTCGTTCCAAGGCACTGTGTATTATACTGACTATTACGAAAATGACTTTGTCGTGTCACCTCATCGCGGCAACAAACAAGCCGTGCTGGAATGGGACAACAGCGAGAATCCTTCTGCTCAGGACCAGACCTTGATTACACCCGTGCTAACCATCACCAGACCCACGGTGTTGCAATTCTGGACTTGGGTACAATATGGAACGGACGGCTACGACCGTTTCGTGGTGAGGGTGTACGATACATACAATGGCACTTGGGATGACAAATGGGATGCCGCCGATATGCCTTACGGTCAAATCAACCAATACGATGAGCCGATTTCCATCCACTTGGATGAGTATATCGGAAAGAACATCAAAATTGGATTCAGAGGCTATAACACCATGGGTGAATTTCTTGCTTTCGACTGGTTTGTTGACGATGTGAAAGTGGTCCCGACTGACACCACCGATGTGAATGTGAACGAAATGGCGGCTTTGAAACTCAATGTCTATCCCAACCCTGCTAAGGATAGAGTCATCATTGAAACCCAGAGCAACATCCAACAAGTGTCGTTGATGGGCATCAAGGGCGAGATGCTTGAAGATAGGAAGACGAATTCCAACAAAGTTGAGTTGAACCTCGAAGGCTATTCAAAAGGCATTTATGTCGTCCGCATCGTGACCGAAGACGGCATAGCGACCCAAAAGATCAATCTGATTGAATAGGGGAGAAGGACATAGAAAACGTGTTCCGCTCTATGCCAAGATTCTGCTTGGCATGGGTCTGGGTTTAGGATTTGGATTCCTGGCCATAGCCTTGCATTGGGAAAACTTTGTGCACGACTGGGTGGCGCCATGGGGCACCATTTTTATGCGCCTGCTCAAACTGATAGCCGTGCCGCTGGTGTTGGTATCGCTCATTATGGGTGTTGTCAACCTAAAGGACATTCGTAATCTGTCGAGCATTGGCTTGAAAACCATACTGATTTATGTCTGTACTACGATTATCGCCGTCAGTATTGGCCTAGGTATGGTCAGCCTGATTAAGCCGGGGAAGACTTTTCCGAAGGACAAGCAGACTGAGTTTGTGGAACGTTACCAGCAGACCGTGACGGAACGCGAAGCGCAGATGCAGCAGGTGAAGGACGAGTCACCTTTGCAGTTTGTGGTCGATATGGTGCCCGAGAATATCTTTCAGGCTTTGGGCAACAACTCCAAGATGCTGCAAATCATCTTCTTCGCTTTGCTTTTTGGCGTGGCTTTGGTGGTTGTGGGCCCGTCGAAGGTGTCATCGGTAGTGCGGTTTTTCCAGCAGTTGAACCTCATTTTGCTGAAAATCATTGACTTCATTATGGCCTTTGCTTCTATCGGTGTCTTTGCACTGATGGCGGCCTTGATTGTGGACTACGCTGGCGATGTGGGCATTTTCTCCGCCTTGGGCTTGTATGCTTTGACGGTGGTGTTGGCTTTGGCCGTCATCATCTTGTTGGTGTATCCGTTCATTATGCGGGTCTTCGGCAAGCGGACGATGAAGCAGTTCTTCAATGCGGCAGCGCCCGTGCAGATGCTGGCCTTCACCACCAGCTCGAGTGCGGCCACCTTGCCCTTGACCATGGAACGCACGCAGAAGCATTTGGGTGTCTCTGAAGAGGTCTCATCATTTGTGCTGCCCGTAGGAGTAACCATCAACATGGACGGCACAAGTTGCTATCAGGCTGTGGCGGCGGTGTTTTTGGCGCAGGTCTTGGGTTTGGATTTGACCTTCGGTCAGATGCTGCTCATTTTGGCCACGGCCACCATCTCATCGATAGGCACGCCAGGCATCCCTGGGGGCAGCATTGTGATGCTAATGATTGTGCTGGATTCGGTCGGTATACCGATTGAGGGATTGGCACTCATCTTGGGCATCGACCGGCCTTTGGACATGTTGCGCACCGTGGTGAATGTGACGGGCGACATGACGGTGTCATGTGTGGTCGATCATGGGAATAAAGGTAATTGATTGAAATGAAAGAAGCCGCAGGTTTTTGCGGCTTCCTATGATAATACTCTAAGATGTACTGTTAAAAGAGCTTGAAATCATCTTCTTCGCAGCCCAGTTTGTCGGCTTGCTTTTTGAAGAGTTCCTCAAAGCTTTCGCCATACTTGTCGAGTTCTGCCTTTTCAGCTTCCGTCATCTTTTCATTGTCGGCATACTCGTTGTCATCAGCGAGGCCCATAAAAAGCATACCCATCAATGCAGCGCTCAACTCATCGCAAGTTTTGGCGTTTTTGATGGTTTTTTCAACCTCTTTGTACATTTTCATGTTGTCTTGGTACTCTTTGGAGCCACTGACTCCTCCGCCGCACTGTGTGAATGCGAACATCATAATGCCAGCAAGGGCAATAATTATTGTCTTTTTCATAGTGTTGATGTTTAAGTAGTTGATGTAATTTGTGAATAATCGCGACAAAAATAGGAATTATTTTTAATAATACAAGGTATGATGTTGTTTTCTTATCTATTTTTGCACCTAAAAGAATTAAACCAGACTGTTCTCAGAATTCGTTAAACAATAGCAATATGAAAAGGTTATTTTTTACATTAGTAGCGATGGCCATCTCTGTTGTCACGATGGCCGGCAATTTTGTGATGCTTTCCTATTCGGGCCGTGCCGAGCTGGAAAAACATTTCTCTGATCCCAACCTGAAGGTGCATTTCTACACCGATACGGAGGTCTTTGCCACGACCGAACGTTTCGATTCTAGCCGTATGGTGATGCTTGATGAAAACGCTTTTGCTGAAAATGGCTGCTATACGCTGGTGTATTGTCCGAAAGCACAGCAGCAGCGTTACGAAGCCTTGTATTCAACGCAGAATTATGTCGTCGTGCGCGGAGTTGCAGAACCCTACAAGAACGATGGTGCCGTGGCCATCTTCAACAAGGAGGCGCGTATGCCTCGCAAGACCCGCGACTTCCCGCAGGTTACGGAAGTGAACCCGACCATCCGCGAGATGCTGGATCAAGTGAACCAGGACTCATTGGAGGCCACCGTGCAACACCTGCAGGATTATGGCAGCCGCATTTGGAACTCTGACAATGCCTTTGCCGCTTCCGATTGGATTGCCGGTCGCATGGAGGCTCTTGGCCTTGAGGTCGAGCAGCAGCCTTTCAATGCCAATACATGGATGGGTAGCGACGCAGCGGCACCTAATGTCATTGGCATCCAACGTGGTACGCTCTATCCAGACACATACGTGGTGTGTGGCAGCCACTTCGATTCGTTTTCCTACGAAGCTATGTTTGGTAGCGGCACAGCTCCTGGTGCCGACGACAATGCCACGGGCGTGGCCAGCGTGCTGGAAAGTGCCAGGATTATGACCCAATATGAGTTTGAGTACAGCATCGTCTATTGCGCTTACGGCTGCGAGGAAATGGGTCTCTATGGCAGCGAAGCCTATGCTTCGCGATGCCAACAGGAAGGCATGGACATCATTGGCTATTTCAACAACGACATGAATGGTTACCTCTATGGTGACCAGATTCACATCGACTGTATCTATCCCAACGCGGTGGAACCCATCGGCGCATATTATATGAATGTTGGTAGCGTCTATTATCCCGAGTTGCCTATCCGTCACGTCAATTTCAACGAGGGCGACAGCGACCACACTTCGTTCAACAACCACGGCTATATGGGCATCTATCCTTTTGAGGACTATCAGAACTACAGCCCGTATATTCACACACCCAATGACTTGATTGGCACTAGTGTCAACAGTTTCGCTATGGGACAGCAGTATTGCCAGATGAATATTGCATGTTTGGCCGAAATAGCCAATCCGATTGGCGAAATACCTGTGGTAGAGTGCAATCCGGTGGTGGATTTCTACATTGACTATCCTGTCTGGAAAGAATTGTCATGGCTTTATCTGTTCTGGAGGACGCCCGAAGAAGGTTCCACAGGCGAACTTGACCATTTTGACGTTTATCGTGACAATGAGGTCATAGCAACCATTGAATTTGATCCAAGCATTCCTGATTATGGTTATGAGGATACTATTACCGTGGATACCCAAGCCGAGTATTTCATTATGGCCGTATATAGTGATGGATGCGAGGCACCTTCGCAAACGGAAATCGGTTATGGCACTAGTGCGGTTGAGGAATCGGTGTCGCATGTCTTTGTCTATCCCAATCCCTCCAATGGCACCTTTAATCTTAACCTCGGCGAAGGCCAGTGGAATGTAGAAGTTTACGACATCACGGGCCGCATGGTCTATGAAAACCGCATGGAGGGCTGTTCTGTCCTCGACCTTGGCCAGTGTCAAAAGGGATTGTACTTTATGAAGGCTTCCAGCGAAAGCAGGAGCTTGACCACCAAGGTCGTGATACAATAAACCTTGATAGGTCATAAAACTTCACAATTCTCCGTTTCATCTGGTTGAGACGGAGAATTTTGTATTTTTGAAGCCTTAAAACTCTTGTTATGAAACACCGCATCCCATTTTTTGTGTTAGCATTGGGCATTATGTTGGCCTCGTGTGGCAACCCCAACCAACCTGCTGAAAGAACTGAAAAAGAACCCGATTCCATCCGCATGCGTACGGTGCTTTACCGTCCGGGTGACTATGACTCGAAAAACTACCGCATTCCCGCCATTATCACAGCGAAGGACGGTTCACTCGTGGTGGCCACCGACAAGCGGAAAAACAATGACCGTGATTTGCCTGAAGACATTGACATCATCATCAACCGCAGCACTGATGGTGGCCATACATGGAGCGAGCCATACATTTTAGCCCAAGGACAAGGGGTAGGGAAGGGCTTTGGTGACTGCGCCTTGGTTCGCACCAATGACGAAGGTGGTCTCTTGGCGGCATTCGTGGGCGGTATGGGACTGTTTCAAGGCACTCCAAAGCAGCATAACCGCTCGTATATCTGTAAGAGTCAAGACAATGGCGTGACTTGGACGGAGCCACAAGACATCACAGACGTGCTTTTTGGCGCCGACTGTCCAGTAAAGGAACGGCAGGCGTGGCGAGGGTCGTTTTTCGCCTCGGGCAATGGTTTGCTGACTTCCACGGGACGCATCATGTTTGTGATTGCTGTCTTGGAAGACGAGTCTTGGTCGTTGAGCAATTACGCTGTTTATTCCGACGATAACGGCATGACTTGGCAGTTGTCGGGTCGCGCTTCTAAACACGGCGACGAGGCTAAGATGGTGGAGCTGGTCGACGGTCGCATCCTAATGAGCATCCGCCATGAGGGCGAACGTTGGTATAACATTTCTGAGGATGGTGGCGAGACTTGGCAACCCGAGACCTTCGCTTGGACTGACCTTGTGGCTACAGCCTGCAATGGCGACATCATCCGTTATTCTTCGGTGAAGGATGGCGATGAAAAGAACATCCTGCTCCATTCCTTGCCGGCTCCTGAACGTCGTGAGAACGTGACTGTTTATGTCAGCTATGACGAAGGTCAGACCTGGCCTGTGAGCAAATGCATTGTGCCTTATGAGGCCGCCTATTCCTCACTCTGTATCCTTCCCGACCACAGCATCGGCCTCTATGTGGAGGAATCCGACAGCGACACTTTGGGCTACTCCATGGTGTTCTATAACTTTGGACTGGAGTGGCTGGAAAACACCAAGTGACCATACGCATCTTGATCAGCTATGAAAAAGATTCACATCCGATTATTCTCAGTTGTTATCGTTTGCGGTATCCTTTTGACATCATGTTTCAATAGTAGCCGATTGGCCAAGAATTCTCATATTGAAGGCGTTGCCAATCAGGCTTGGACATACAGCCAAATCGCAAATTTTCTCATCTCTGAAGGAAAAGAGATTCGATTGAAGTAATTTATTATCTTTGCATCCCAAATTAGTTGGCGATTTAGTATAAAATTAACAGAATCAAATCATCAATAAAAACATAGGAAAATGAAACATTCGAAATTTTGGATGCTTGCCGCCATCCTTATCTGCGGCATGGGCTTTATGAGTTGCGGTGATAAGAAAACCGACAAAGAACCTGAAAAAAAGGTTGAAGCAGAGACCAAGCTGGTCTTCGATGCAGCAGCCTGCGACGCTGCCGTTGAGGACTATCTGGAGAATGAAATCGGTAAGAATTATGCTGGAGGCGAGGTTTGCATTGCTTCTCCTTATGTCATTAGTACTGATTTTGGGAATCTGGAGGATATTCTGGTTTGGGGTGACTTTTGGGTATTCAATTACAACCTGTCGGGCGACACGCTGAAAACCGTCTCGGGCGGCAACCACCCTGGACTGATGCATCTTAAGCAGACCAAGGACGGTTGTGAGGTGACGAAATTCGAAGTCGTGGCAGATGGTGCCGACAACGAGGAAAGTGCCAAGCAGATTTTTGGGGACAAATATGATGTCTTCCGCGACATTAATGGCAATGAAGTGAAGCGTGAGGATATCAGACGCCAATTTGTCATAGACTACCTGAAGAAGCATAATATGTCGGCTACGATGATTCAAGACTACGGATGGCCGGCTGTCGCTCTGCGTTAAGCTGAACAATAATGGAGGCAACCTGCTCAATACGTTCCACAATGTCCGATCAACTCGAGAAATTCATAAGTTGTGTCTGTGAGGCCGCCGAACAGAGCACGTTGGTGAAGATGACGCTCAGTAAGCCTGCGCAGAAACACGATGAGTTGCGCAACATCTACGTGAAGCCTGTGCTGATTAAGGAGAAACGTTTGTTCGCTTTCACTTATCATTATGAGCGCCGCGATGAGGTGAAGAACTACGATGCCGCGCAGATGCTTGACATTCTGAAGGATATGCTGCCTTCACGCTTTTTGAATGCCGTTCTGTTCACTGTGAGCGAAGACATCACTTTGCTTGTCTCCAACAAGGGCAAAGCGATGATGCAGACGAAGAAAGTGCAGGAGTGCCGCGAACAAAACCTTGAGCACGACAAGCAGAAAGTGCGTCTTATCAACCCTGCAAATCCTTGGTGGTACCAGCTCGGCTTGACCACCCGCGAGGGCAAGATCACTGCCGACATGCAACACAAGTTCAAGCAGATTTACAAGTATGCCGAGATTGTGGAAAGCCTCATCAACCCGATGAAGTTCAATGGCACGGTCCACATTGCCGACATGGGAGCAGGGAAGGGGTATCTCACCTTTGCTTTGCATGAGCTGCTGACCCAACGCTTGAACTTGGACGTGGACATCAAAGGCGTGGAAATCCGGCCTGACTTGGTGCTGAAAATCAACGAGATTATCAAATCATCAGGTTTGAAGGGCTTGGAGTTTGTAGAGAGCACCATCGAGGCGTATCAACCCGAGAAACTGGATGTGTTGATTGCACTTCATGCCTGCAATACGGCCACGGATGATGCTATTGTCTCGGGCATCAAGGCGGGTGCGGAGTTGATTGTTTGCGCGCCATGCTGCCACAAACAGATTCGTCAGGAAATGGAACACTCGGGCAAGGTGGACGCTATCACGCGCTACGGAATCTTCCTTGAGCGCCAGGCTGTGATGATTACTGACACCATCCGCGCCTTGATTTTGGAGTATTTCGGCTACAAGACCCAAGTGATGGAGTTCATCGAGATGGAACACACGCCGAAGAATGTGTTGCTCGTGGGGAGAAAAACATCGAAAAACACAAAAGACCCGAAAATCTTGCAACAGATTGCTGATTTGAAAGCCCGATATGGCATAAAGCAACATTATTTGGAGACGGTGCTGAATGTTTTTTAGTTGTTACGATGGTTTATAACGCCATTTTTTATATTTTTGTCGCAATAAAATAGGACAATCATAAAAATCTTATCCATATGAAGAAAGTAATGAAGGCTTTAGCTGCTTTGATGCTGATGATAGCGTTAAACACGAGCTTGAAGGCTCAAGAAGTGCCAATGGAGCTGTATCCGGGATGGACTTGGATTAGCTATCCGAGCACTGACTCGTTGGACTTCTCGACAGTGTTTGATTCTATCACGCCTGCGGTAGGTGATTTCATCAAGTCGCAGACGGGCTTTTCCGAATATTATGTTGGCTATGGATGGTTCGGCACTTTGACGAACTTTTTGCCATGTAAGGGCTACATGTACAAGTCGAACCGCACCGAGCCTGTGGTGGTGACTGTGGGCACACCGATTCCCGAGCAGACAGTGATGACGGCTGAGCCGACGGACATCACCGTAGAAAGCGCGGTAGTGGGCGGCACGGTGACCATTGGCGAGGGCAACCACGTCTTTGCTCGAGGCGTGTGCTGGGGCACAGAGATGATGCCCGACGTGAACGGCAATCGCACGACCGACACCCTTGTGGCAGGCAGCCAGACCGTCACATTGGACGGATTGGCTCCGAGTACCACCTATTACGTGCGCGCCTACATGGTGACCAATTATGGGCTTGTTTACGGCAACCAACAAACCTTCACCACCGAAAGCGTAGAGAATGTACGGTGACCATGGCTGTGTTGAATATTGAAATGTTTCAATATCAAGCAATTGCTCATGTTGAATTCTATGGAATCTGTAGATTTTGATTATTCGATTTCTATGTATTGAAATACTTTAGGCTTATTTTCCTAAATTTTGCCAAAAAACAATCGTTCATTCAAAATTTCTTCGTATTTTCGTGGACTTTTAGAAAACGACAGAAATCAATCAACGTAAAAAAATAAGAATTATGCAAAACATCGATTGGGCAAACTTAACATTTGGTTATTATCCAACGAATTACAATGTACGTTGCTATTTCCGCAACGGCAAATGGGGCGAATTGGAAGTCAGCTCCGACACATCCATTAACATCCACATGGCCGCCACCTGCCTGCACTATGGTCAGGAAGCCTTCGAAGGCATGAAAGCTTTCCGTGGCAAGGACGGCAAAGTGCGCGTGTTCCGTTGGGATGAGAACTGCAAGCGTTTGCAGCGTTCAGCTCAGGGCATCATGATGGCCGAGGTCCCGGACGAGAAGTTTTGGGAAGCCGTTGAGAAGGTTATCCGCCTCAACGCCGACTTCATTCCGCCTTATGAAACGGGTGCTTCGCTCTACCTCCGTCCGTTGCTCATCGGCACAGGCGCTCGTGTGGGTGTGAAACCTGCTGACGAGTATCTGTTCCTGGTCTTCGCCACGCCGGTCGGTCCTTACTTCAAGGGCGGCTTTATGGCTAACCCATACGTCATTACGCGCAAGTACGACCGCGCCGCCCCGCTGGGCACCGGTACCTACAAAGTGGGTGGTAACTATGCCGCTTCATTGCGTCCGCACGTTGAGGCTTGCCACGGCGGTCAGTACGCCTGCGAGTTCTATCTCGATGCCAAGGAGAAGAAATACATCGACGAGGCCGGCGCTGCCAACTTCTTTGGTATCAAGGACAACACCTACATCACGCCTCAGAGCACGTCCATCCTGCCTTCCATCACCAACAAGAGCTTGATGCAGCTGGCTGAGACCATCGGCATGAAGGTCGAACGCCGTCCCATCGCTGAAGAGGAGCTGGCCACCTTCGAAGAAGCTGGCGCCTGCGGCACCGCTGCCGTCATCAGCCCTATCTCGCGCATCGACGATCCCGAAAACGGCAAGTCCTACACCTTTGGCGATGGCAATCCAGGTCCTTGGAGCCTGAAGCTCTACAACAAGCTCCGTGGCATCCAATATGGTACTGAGCCTGATGAATTCGGTTGGACAACCGTTATCGAAGGCCTTTAATTGCAGGCATTAGAAAAAAGTTTGAAAAAATGCGTCACAAAGTGGCGCATTTTTTTGATTAATGTGTATTTTTGTGGCGGAAAAGTTATCAATCAACTAAATAATGACACTATGAAAAAAATTACTTTTGCTTTAATGGCCCTGCTGGCCTTCACTTTTTCGCTGAAAGCCCAGCAGTATGTCTCGACGGAACCTGCTAACAGGAACGTCATTCTCGAAGAGTTCACAGGCCGTGGTTGCGGCTATTGCACCGACGGTCACCGTATTGCCAATCAAATCATGGCCGATAATCCTGGAAGGGTATGGGCCATCAACATCCATGCTGGCGGCTATGCTCAGACCTCTTATCCCAACATGATTACCCAAGACGGTAACACTATTCATGGTGGTTTTAGCATCAGCGGCTATCCTACGGGTGTCGTCAACCGTACTACAGCTGCCGGACAGGATAGAGGCCAATGGACCGGCACTGCCAACCAACAGATGGCTCAAGTTTCGGAATGCAACATCGCTGGTATGGCCGTTGTCAATCCCCAGACACGTATGGCCACCATCACAGTTGAAGTGTATTACACAGGCAACAGCTCCGTTGACCAAAACTACTTGACTGTGGCCATGTTACAAGACAGCATCTTGGGCTCACAAGCTGACTATGGCAACTACAATCCTTCCCAGTGGGTTGGCAATCAGTATTGCCATATGCACATCCTCCGCGATGTCATCAGTGAAAGTGCTTGGGGCGATCCCATCAGTCCTACCACCCAAGGTACTTTGATTACCCGCACTTATGCGTATCAAATCCCAGAAGTCATTGGCAGCCCCAATGGCGTGGATGTTGATATCGACAACATCTTTTTCTTGGCTTGGGTTGCCGAGCGTCAGCAGGGCAATGCCTACCGTCCCATTCTGACGGGTTGTGAACTCGATATGGTGCAAGGCTCCAATGAGCCCATCTATCCTATGATTAGAAACATCGGTCAGATTGGTGGTGCTTCATGCACACACACCAAGAACATACAAGTCAAGGTGCAAAACGGTGGTACTGAAACCCTTACAGCCCTGACGATTGAGGCAGTGATGGAAGGTGATACCTATTCCGTGGAGTGGGAAGGAGAGCTCCCGCAATATGCCATGGAAAACATCGAAATTCCCGTTGAAGTTCCTTTTGGCACCCATCCATTAACGGTGAGAATCACCAAAGCCAATGGTCAAGACTTCGTATGCGAGTCTGTTGCCAACATCAACTGCATTGAATGGGCAGACCTCGAAATCGAAGGTGAAGAGGAACAACTCCGCCTCGAGCTGATGCAAGACAGATATGGTAACCACATTACTTGGGAATTCACCACTCCTGATGGCACCGTTCTCGCCTCGGGCGGCCCTTATTCGATGCTGGCATCGGCTACGGCTACCCAACTTCACATCGAGTATGTCACCGTTCCCGCTGACGAATGTGTGCAGTTCACCATTCATGACCAAATGAACAACGGCATCTGCTGCTCGTACGGTCACGGCTACTACATTGTGAAAGACAGCCAAGGCAATGTTCTCTTCGGCGATGAGGACGACGGACAGTTTGGTAGTGAAGCCTCGCATCTGCTTTCAGTGAGAGGTCCGCAGGCTATTGTTGAAGTCGGTACAACCGAGGTCGAGAATGTGACCTACACTCACGCTGACTTCATTTCTTCACTGGTATACGAAGGCTATCCTGAACAAGTGGGCTTCGAGTGCCGCAAGGTGACGAGCTCTGAGCCTTTGATTATCCCTGGCGTCCTTAACGAATTCGAAAAGATTCTCGGCACGACTGATGAACTTGAACATACTAGCATCTATGTGGTGAGAGCTTTCGCTGTCGTCAACGGCGAAACCTATTATGGTGCCGAGACAACCTTCCAGACTTGGACGGAAGGCGTTGCCGAGTTCGGAGAGAGCGTGAAGATCTATCCCAACCCGACTTCGGGTGTGCTCAACGTCCAAGGCGAAAGCATGAAGAGCGTTGAGGTATACAACACCATCGGTCAGTGTGTGATGACCCAGGAAGTCAATGGTGACGGCATCCAACTGAGTACGGAGAGCTTGAACAATGGCATCTACTTCCTCCGCATCCAGTCCAACGACGGGGCCGTGCTGAACCGCACCTTCTCAGTGGCCCGTTAATCGGTTACTGGATTGCAACGAAAAAAGTCGTCTCATTCGAGGCGGCTTTTTTCGTCATAGGGACAAAACCCAAACTGAAAACATCATTGCGGGCTTGACCCGCAAATCGAAGATTCGACGTAGTCAATCTCCTGAACTTATACGAGTCCTTTTTCCTTTAGCAGTTCTGCCATCTGTCCTTGCAATTTCTTCGCTTCTTCACCAGCCCGAACAGCAAAGTCGCTGCCATTTGAAGCATAAATGATGCCTCTCGACGAATTGACAAGCAAACCGCATTTATCGTTCATGCCGTTCTCGGCCACAGCCTGCAAATCACCGCCTTGAGCACCCACGCCGGGCACGAGGAAGAAATAGTCAGGCAACTTCTTACGGATTTCCCCCAACTCCTCGGGGTGCGTGGCACCCACCACAAACATCATTTGCTCCGAAGTGGCCCAAGTCGTGGCGGTTTGCAGCACTTGTTGGTGCAGCATACGTTCGCCGACATTCAGGTATTGGAAGTCCTGGGAGCCTTTGTTGGAAGTCAAGACCAAGAGGATGACCCATTTGTCCTCGAAGTTGAGGAACGGCTCTACGGAATCCTTACCCATATAGGGTGCGACGGTCAGGGCATCGGCATTCAGGGTGTTGAAGAATGCCTTGGCGTAGTTGGCTGAGGTGTTGCCGATATCGCCGCGCTTGGCATCCGCGATGATGAAGATGTCGGGATGGTTGTTTTTGATGTATTGGACTGTGCGCTCCAAACTTTGCCAACCTTTGGCTCCGTACACTTCATAGAAAGCCGTGTTAGGCTTGTAAGCCACGGCATAAGGCGCGGTTTGGTTGATAATCTGCTTGTTGAACTCAAAAACGGGATCCTCGAAAGCCATTAGTTCCTGCGGAATCTTGTTGATGTCAGTGTCCAACCCGACACAGAGGAACGACTGCTTTTTTTTGATCTGCTCAAATAACTGGTGTTTATTCATGATGTTATGTTGTTGTTTTCAATAAGCGAAGGTCCCTGAGCCTGTCGAAGGGCCGTCTTTACGATTCAATGTTTTCTTTTAAGCGTTCCGCATTCTCAGCCATCTGCAACCTATTGATGATCTCATCCAAGTCGCCATCCATGACGGCGGCAAGATTATAGACGGTCAAGCCTTCCACGCGGTGGTCGGTGACGCGGCCTTGGGGGTAGTTGTAAGTGCGGATTTTCGCCGAGCGGTCGCCAGTGGAGACCATGGTCTTGCGCTTAGCGGAGATGTCGCTGATGTATTTCTGGTACTCCATGTCGTAGATGCGCGTGCGCAGTCGAGCCAAGGCGCGTTCCCGGTTCTTGGGTTGGTCGCGGGTCTCGGTGCACTCGATGAGGATTTCTTGCATCTCGCCCGTGTTGGGGTTCTTCCACATATAACGCAGGCGCACACCCGATTCCACCTTGTTCACGTTTTGTCCACCAGCGCCACTCGAGCGGAAGGTGTCCCATTTGATCTCGCCCTCGTTGATTTCCACATCGAACTCTTCGGCTTCGGGCAGTACGGCTACCGAAGCGGCTGAGGTATGGATGCGGCCTTGAGCCTCGGTCTTGGGCACACGCTGCACGCGGTGTACACCCGACTCGAATTTCAAAATGCCATAGCAGCCGTTGCCCGTCACGGTGAAATCGATTTCCTTGTAGCCACCGCTTGCACCTTCGCTGACGTTAGTGACTTCCACCTTCCATCCTTTGTTTTCGCAGAATTTGGAATACATACGGAACAAGTCGCCAGCAAAAAGGCAGGCTTCGTCGCCGCCTGTGCCGGCACGGATTTCCATAACGGCATTCTTGCTGTCCTGCGGGTCTTTGGGAATCATCATTACGCGGATGTCCTGCTCCAACTGTTCGATGCGCGTTTGGGCGGTGTCCAACTCGTCTTGGGCCATCTTGCGCATTTCATCATCCTTCTCCGTGGCCAAGATTTCCTTGGCTTCCTCGATGTTGGCTTTCAGGGTTTTATATTCCTTGAAGGCCATGACGATAGGCTCCAAGTCCTTATAGTCCTTGTTGAGCTTCACGAACTTCTTCATGTCGGAAGCCACGGCAGGGTCGGCGAGCTGTTCGCCCATTTCCTCCCAGCGGTGCTTTATCGTTTCAAGTTTTTCGGTGATATCCATGAACCTAAACTATAATTATTTTCCCCAGTCAATCTCCCATTCATCTCGTTGCTGTCTTTGCCATTCGACAGGGTCTGTTATTTCTTTCATTATTCCACCTTCAGGGAGTGATTCCAATAATTCAGAAATTTCTTGAACCGCAAAACGTTTTGTCATTGCTATGTTTTTGAATACTTCGCAAAAATACAAAATTATTGACGAAAATTGGCGTTTTTTCCAAAATTCGTCAATAAATGGTTGGGATAATACCTATAACTATCGTTTCGAGTTTTTCGGTGATGTTCATGAAAAAAATAGAAAAAACAGTTACAATTTCTGCCCTTCAGGCTTTTTATCTTGCTCTTGTAAAGGAATTGGTGTTTTGTATTCTGAAACTTTTATGAAAACAGGAACTGTTTTTATTGTGTTTTGTTTGTTTTCATATGTATAAGTATCAACCATGATAAAAGAGCCTGAAACCTTTTTCCCATCATAATAGGTGTCTTCAGAAGTGATTAGTTTTACAACAATGCTATTAAGTTCATGACTTGTTGTCGCTAAAGCTTCATGGCTATTGACTGCTTGGAATATTGTTGCATTCAAATAACACTTATCTCCAATTGATGCATTGGATAAAGAAGCTCGAGTAAATATTGAGCAAGATGACAATAACAAAAGTATTGAAACAGATAGTGGTAATAATGCTTTTTTCATAGTATTTAGCTTTAAAGTAATTAGTATTCAAACTCCCCAAACTCACTCTTAATAGTCAATCGTTTCACATCCGAAGCCTCCACATGCCCAATAATCTGGCTGTCAATGTTGAACGCCTTGGCAATGGCAAGCATCTCATTAGCGGCCTTTTCGTTGGTGTAGATTTCCAAACGGTGGCCCATATTGAAGACCTTGTACATCTCATGCCAGTCTGTGCCAGAAGCCGCTTGAATCATGCGGAAGAGCGGGGGCAAGGCAAGCATGTTGTCCTTCACAATGTGCAGCTTGTCAACGAAATGCAACACCTTGGTCTGGGCACCACCGCTGCAATGGATGATACCGTGGATTTGCTTGCGGAACTCCTTCAGAATCGGGATCATCAAAGGAGCATAGGTACGAGTAGGCGAAAGGATGAGCTTGCCCACATCCACGCCTGGGACCTCGGTGGGGTCAGTCAGTTTGTGGGGACCGGAATACACTAATTCCTCAGGAATACTATGGTCATAACTTTCGTCGTATTTCTCAGCCAAATAGTGGTTCAGCATGTCGTGGCGCGCAGAGGTGAGGCCGTTGCTGCCCATACCACCGTTGTAGCTGTCTTCGTAAGTGGCTTGTCCGTAGGAGGCAAAGGCTACAATGACATCATTCGGCTGGATGTTATTCTCAATCACTTCGTCGCGTCTGATTCTCGTCGTCACGGTGCTATCAACAATGACGGTGCGCACAAGGTCGCCTACATCGGCAGTTTCTCCTCCAGTGAGCCAAATGCCGATACCCAACTTGCGCAGTTTCTCCAAAAAATGCTCCGTGCCGTTGATGAGGGCAGAGATGACTTCGCCAGGGATGAGGCTCTTGTTGCGCCCAATGGTGGAAGAGAGCAGCATATTGTCCGTCGCGCCCACACAGATGAGGTCGTCGGTGTTCATCACCACGGCATCTTGCGCCACACCTTCCCACACGCTCATGTCGCCTGTTTCCTTCCAATAGAGGTAGGCGAGCGACGACTTGGTTCCTGCACCGTCAGCGTGCATGATGTTGCAATACAACGGGTCGCCACCGAGGATGTCGGGGATGATTTTGCAGAAAGCATTGGGATACAAGCCCTTGTCGAGGTTTTTGATGGCGTTGTGGATGTCTTCCTTTTCGGCGGAAACGCCGCGTTGAGCGTAACGATTGTCCATGCGTTGGTTTTACTTGAAACGGGACCTTCGACAGGCTCAGGCACCCTAAGCTGTCAAAAGCCAAGGTCCCTGAGCTTGTCGAAGGGCCGTCATTTATTTAAACTTTAACTTTTTCTCTTTGGTATCAAACTCGAAGTTTCCGAGCTGCTTCATGTTCTTCTGTCCAATAACCCATTGTTCGATCATCTTGCTGACGACCTTGCATTCCACATTGTAGAGCGAGCGGCCGGCGATTCTCACTTCCTTCACGACGAAGATGGCATTGTTGGCAATGCCGTCCGTGGTGAGGATCTTGTCCACATCCCCCTTGAAGTCGCTGGCGGTGATGCGACCGTCCTTCAGCAACTGCAAGGCGCGGCTCTCCGAAACGCAGAAGTCGGCATTTTGGCTGTAGGTGAAAGGCTCCTTGTAACCATCCACGTTGGCAATGAAGTTGAAGTAACCCTTCTTGTCGACGGTGAACATCTCGGTTTGGTCTTCCTCCGGATTGATGGCAATCTTGACAGTGCCGCCTTCTTTGATTTCATCACGTGGCACATAGTCCTTGCTCAAAATACGGAACTCGGTGCGGCGATTCATCTGATGGGCGGCTTCCTTCACCTCGGTGTTGGGCAACTTGTTGATGAAGTCCTCGGTCAGTCTCGTGCCAGCCTTGAAGGTGTAGCCTTTCACGGTGATGTCCTTCTGGATGGTGCGCGGCACACGCTCACCGTAGCCCTTGGCCGTAAGACGCAATGGGTCGATACCCCTGATAATCAGATAGTCAACGACGCTTTGAGCACGCTTCTGCGACAGGATGTCGTTGTGTTCGTCAGTGTCGCGCGAGTCGGTGTGTGAGGCCAGTTCAATGGTGATGGTCGGGTTGACTTGTAGGGTCTCAATCAAGCCTTGCAGTGAGTCTTCAAACTGTGGTTTGAGGTCCCACTTACCCAAATCGTAGAGGATGTCGGGCAGCATGATGGGTTCCTGTGGGATGGGTTCGATGTCGTAGTCTTTCACAATGTCTTTGCTGAACTCCAGTCCGATGGTGGTTTCTTGCGCAGTCAAGGTGAAGTAGTTGTCCTTGTCGATGGTGATGTCGTAAGTGGTGTTCTTGTTGATTTGGCTGTCGCTGAAGTTGAAATAGCCTTTTTCGTTGGTTCGGGTCATGAAGTTTGAGCCATCGCTGCCAATCAGGCGTACGGCGGCGTTGTTGGCGTACTGCTTGGTTTTCGCGTCCTTGACCGTTCCCGAGAAGGTGAACAGGATGGGCGGCTCCTCGAAATAGTAGATGTTGTCCAAGCCACGGCTGTTGCCACGGTTGGAGGAGATGAAGCCGCGTTCATCGTTGGGATGGAAGATGATGGCAAAGTCGTCGCCTGTCGAGTTGATGGGGTATTTCAGGTTGCGAGGCTCGCCCCACTGACCGCTGGTATCCATTGAGGAGACGAAGATGTCTAGTCCGCCCATGCCGCCGTGACCGTCGGAGGCGAAGTAGAGCACGGTGTCGTATCTCAGGAACGGGAACACCTCGTTGCCGGCAGTGTTGATCCTCTCACCAAGGTTGAAGGGATGCTTAAAAGGCTCAGTAGCGTTGTCGCGCATGGCCACCCAAATGTCATTGCCGCCGAAACCGCCTTTGCGCTCTGCAGCAAAGTACATGATGAGCTCGTCGCTCGAAAGGGTGGGGTGACCGACGATGTCCAAGGTGTCGACACCAGCAATCTGTACAGGACGAGCCTCTGAGAAAGCACCGCCGCTTTTGCCTGCCACCATAATCTGGCAGCCATTTTGGCGGTGGGCACCGTTCTGGCAGCGGGTGAAGTAAAGCTTGGTGTATTTCGAGTTCATGAAGGGCGTGCCTTCGCTGGCTTCGGTGTTGATGTTCTCAGCCTCGTCGGCAAGCACGGGCGTGCTCCAGTCACCCTTACGGTCTTGCTTCGAGGTAAAGAAGTCGGCGAATTCCTGTCCGGTGATGCCGTCTTTTTCCTTGCCAGTAGCTGCATCGCGGGTGGAGGTGAAGATGATTTCGTTGTAGTTGTTGTTGATCCAGCAGGCGCCAAAGTCGGAGTCTTTGGTCGAGTTCACCTTCTTCAACACTGTAAGTTGGTATTTCGACGGATTCTCCATCCATTCTTGGATCTGCTGCGTGGTTTCCACACCTAACCGTCCTCTCGGGTCATCCGGCACTTTCTCGGCGTAAATCTCGTACATCTCAATAGCGTCCTTGAACTTTTCGTTCATCTTATAGGTCTCGGCCATATAGAGATAGACCTCGGGATGGGTGTTCGGATACTCTGTCTTCAGCAAACGCTTGTAGTAAGGCTCAGCGCGTTTGGTGAGGCCGATGAGGCGGTAGCACTCGCCCATTTGGAAACTGATGCGGTTGCGCTCGTCCTTGTTGCGACGCACCTTGCGGTAGGCTTTCTTGTAGCGGTCGGCGGCCTCGGTATACTGTTTGCGCCCGAAAGCCAAGTCGGCGTTCTTGGCGGGGTTTCTTCTTTGGGCGTAGATGTCGGAGCTCATGAAAATGAACAGCGCCGACAAGATGATTAGGATGTATCTTTTCATAGACATGAATTCTCTCTTTCTCAAAACGCACAAAAAGCGTTTTTATTATCGGACAAAGGTACAACAATTCCGTGAATCTGAGATGGGAAAGACAACAAAAAAATCCCGTCGTTTCCAGCGGGATTCAGTTGAATAGACTTTGCAGCTGCCATCAGTTGGATTTCACTATCCGTCTGGTCAAGATGTGTCCTTGGCTGACAGCTTGCAGGATATACACGCCGCTGGGCAAGCCTGACAGGTCAATCTGGATCTTGTCGTTGCCCTTAGTACTGAAGCTCTCTATCTTTTGTCCAACAGTGTTGAAGAGGCCAATCTGTTCGATGTCTTTGCAGTTGACATTCATCACGTCCCTGACAGGATTTGGGTAGACGCTGAACAGACTCTCTTCTGATTCGTCGATACCTGTTGTAGGAACCACTTTGATGTCAAGTTGATAGGTGCCGGTTTTTCCTTCAAAATAGGGCATGACCCAGAAGTAGACTGTGCTGCCGCCGACGGCGAAGAATGATTCCATCACGTCGTCATGGAAGTCTGACCAGTTGACTCCGTCTGTTGAATAGGCATACATGGCATCAACCGTGTAATAAGTGCTATTGCCACTGTTGTACGAGTCGTGCAGGCGTGGAGTGATGATGTAGTTTTTCCCTGCATCGAGTTGGATCTTATAATAGTCGATGTCGTTATTGTTGTGGAGGTTGGCTCCTGTGGTGCTGACCGTGGTCGAATTACCCGTGATGTTACAGGGCAGGCGATAGGCGTTGTTAACGGTGTTGTTGGATTCATAGGGGTCGGCGGATACGGATGCTGCCACCACTTCAACGCGGACAGGATTTTGGAAAGCATAGGCGCCTGCATAATACCATTCTGACTCACCCGATCTTTGGTAGCCCAATTCCAAATAGTACGACCCCGGCTCAACAGTGATCTCGCCTGTGAAATCGAGGCCGTCGATATAGTGATAACTTGATCCCAATCCTTCATCTTCACAGCTGATGATATCGATATTCTGCGCCCATGTGCCGTTGAGGTTAGCCAAGTTGACGCGGAATCTGCCGTAGAAGGTCTCGACTCCAGAGTTCCAAATATCCACGTTGACCGTTGCGCTTGTGCCATAATACAGGTAGTCGCCCGTCCTAATTTCAAAATCGGAATAGGTCTCAATGTCTTGTTCGTATTTAATGTCGAAGAAGGTGTCATGGTAGTTATTGCGATCGATGAAATTCCAAAGGTCGCCGTCCAAGCTGTACAACATGGCGACACCGTATGAACCAGGGAGATAGGGCGGACCTGCTTCACATTCCAGATTACCATAGACATAATGGTTGGGCTCTAAGGGGTTGGACATCCTGTTCCAATACTTCATCACTTTAAGGAAAACGAAATTTCCGTTTTCATTTTTCCGAAATACTCCAGCGCCAATATATCCCGTGAAGTTCTCATCGCCCATATTAGCCACTTCTGCGTAAACCGATAAGTTTTCGTAAAACCAATACTCGGTCTGGCTCATCTCTGGGCTGCTGTAGTAGGCAAGTTCGTAGCCTGAGGTGCTGCCACCACCTCCGCCGCCTCCACCTCCACCATTTTGGTTAGGCTCAATGCCGATAATGGCTTGTTGGTTTTGGGAATAAGTGTGTGAACCTGGGTTCAGGCTGTTGATGTAGAAATAGTCGTTGTAATTGCCGCCCCAACCCCAGTTGAAATGGAAGTAGTTGCTGTTATTGTATCCGTCGCAAACGAAGGCATGTCCGCCAGAACTGCTGAAACCGCCGTACAACATAGGACGTCCATTATCCAGCTCGTTTTTGAGGACTCCGATCCATTGGGAATCGGAATAGTCGTTTTTCTTCACGCCGTGAAGGGAGCTCTTGTAGCCGAAATAGGTCTTTAATGCCGTCTCGGCGCAGGCACGACCTCCGCCGTTGTCGACAATGTAAGCTGCACTGCCATAGTCTGGAGCAGCAGGGATGCCGTACATCATATCAACACTGACACCGCAATGGTACATCAAAGTGGCTACGGCACTGTTAGCACTATTGATGGAGTTGGGCATATTTGACCATTGGTAGGTGACGGCGCTGAAGTCTACATAAAGAGTGCCGTATTCGGGATGTGACGATGGTACATAGGAGTGGTTGCCCAATCCATGCTCGGGATACGACCAATATTTCATGATTTGAGCCATTGCAGTCGCCACGCAACCTGTCACGGTCCTGTCGTTGGCGCTATTGTCGTAAGGACATTGGTCGTTGTAATAGGGTTTTTGGCTCCATTTGGTTTGCACCAATGGATTCACAGCCTTTTCCGACTTGATGGGCAAGGGCTTTCCAAGGCGCAGACATTCCCAATCGGCGCGGATTTCTTCTGTGGCCTGGGCTTTCATGGCTGTAGCTGCATGGATTTGCTCTGCATAACCGTCGAGCCAGGCCTTGAAGTTAGGAGGGAGTTTGCCATTGTCGAAATTGTTTTCGTATGAGTAACCCAAAATCGGGGTCACACAATCGTCGACGGCCATGATGACATAGCCTTTGCCCGCCGTGTTGTTGAAGATAAAAAGCTCGCTGTAGCCATATTGCGCGGCCACGTTGACAAACTGGGCCTCATCCATTTGTCTCATGAAGACCTTGCCGTCTCTCACAGCCATGGTATTGTTCTCTTTCCAGAAATTCTGGGCAAGCTGCTTCGCTGTCGTTTCGTCAATTGGCCCACCTATCAAAGCATAGCTGAAGGCCGTCATCAAAACAAAGGTAAAGAATCTTTTCATATTATTATAATTTATTGGTTTTTAATAAATTGGAAGTTTTTTATACGTAATATTAGCCATAGAATACGAGGCAAAGATAATCATTTGTATTAAAAAACAAAAAAATCCCGCCGTTTCCAGCGGGATTTTTTGCAAGCAGTTTAGAAGGTTAATTATGATGTTTTATCATTTTTTCTTCGAAGTGTTCTCTTCAGCGATTTGCTTGTCTTTTTGGCTTCCTTTCATCAGCACGTAGGCGAACGGTGATGACAGGAACACTGACGAGAAGGTACCGGCGAGTACACCGACCAACAGGGCGAAGATGAAGCCGCGGATGGTGTCGCCACCAAAGATGAAGATGGCGAGCAACACGACCAAGGTAGAACCTGAGGTGTTGAACGAACGGGTCAAGGTGCTGTTGACAGCGTTGACCATGTTCTCCTTCCACGAGGACTTCGGGTGGAGGTTGACGTTTTCACGGATACGGTCGAAGATAACCACCGTAGCGTTGATGGAGTAACCGATGACGGTCAGCACAGCGGCGATGAAGCTTTGGTCGACTTCCATGGTGAAGGGCAGGATGTTATAGAACAAGGAGTACATACCCAACACGATGATGGTGTCTTGTGCCAAGGCCATGATGGAAGCCACACCATATTGCCATTTCTTGAATCGGATGGCGATGTAGACGAACATCAGAGCCAGAGCCACGATGATGGCCCAGATAGACTTGCGGGTGACGTCGCTGGCGATGGTGGCACCAACTTTCTGGGTGCTCAAGATACCGACGGTCTCGTCTTCCGAAGAGAACTTCGTCATGGTCAGCTCGTCTTTATAAAGACTCTTCAAATTGTCATAAAGGATGACTTGGATGATGCTATCCACAGCCGGGTTATCGTTGTCGATCAAGAACTTGGTCGTAATCTTCACCTGACCATTGGTGCCGTAAGTCTTCACTTCAGGTGTTGACCAATCTTCCACCTCAGCGTCATTGCTCATTTCGAGGGCGCTGTGGATGCTAGCCTTGTTGATATTCACGTTCGACAACACGTCACGTACTTGCTCGACCTTGATGCTCGGGTCGTCGAATTGGACGACGTAGTTGCGACCACCGGTGAAGTCAATACCGAGGTTCAAGCGGCGGATGCCGAGCGAGCCCAAGCTGATGACCAAGAAGATGATGCAGATGATGAACGAGGTCTTGCGCATACCGATGAAGTCGTAGTGCTTGTCCTGCAAGAAGTTGCGAGTGAAATTGCTCGAGAAGTTGATTTCCTTTTCCTTGTCCAGCATACGTTCGAAAATCAAACGGGTGATGAAAATGGAAGTGAACAAGGAGGTGAGGATACCGATGCAGAGGGTGACGGCGAAGCTGTGGACAGGACCCGTACCCAAGACAATCAGAATGATACCAGTAATCAAGGTGGTGACGTTACCGTCGATAATGGCGGAGTAAGCGTTCTTGTAACCGTCTTGGATGGCGAGCTTGATGCCCTTGCCAGCCTTGATTTCTTCCTTGATACGCTCGAAGATAATCACGTTCGAGTCAACAGCCATACCCAAGGTCAACACGATACCAGCGATACCAGGCAGAGTCAGCACCGAGCCGAGGCAGGCCAGCACACCAAACAGGAAGAACACGTTGACCAACAAGGCGATATCGGCAACAAAACCAGCCTTCTTGTAGAAGAACACCATGTAGACCAGCACGAGGAGGAAGGCGAACACCATCGACCACATACCTTTTTGCACGGATTCCTTACCGAGGGTAGGACCAACAACCTGCTCTTCCAGGATTCTGGCGGGAGCGGGCAGCTTACCAGCTTTCAGGATGTTGGCCAAGTCTTGGGCCTCTTCAATGGTCATACCGCCACCAGAGATGGACGAACGACCGTTCGGGATTTCACCATTGACGACAGGGTAGCTGTAGACGAGGTCATCGAGGACGATGGCGATTTGCTTGCCCACGTTGTCGCGGGTGAGGTTCTTCCACTTGTTGGCACCTTCGGGGTTCATTTGGATGGTGACTTCCACTTGGTTGCCTTGGCCGTAGTCTTGACGGGCGTCGGTGATGACTTCACCGCCGAGGGCGCAAGTGTTGTCGCGTGACATCTTCAGGGCGACAAGGTCGAGCACTTCGATGCTTTCACCGTTTTCACCAGGATAGGTCTCGGGCTTCACAGTCCAAGCGAGCTTCAACTGACGCGGGAACAGGCTCTTGCACTCAGCCAGCATCTGGTTGATGGCGGCAGTGTCCTTCACCATGGCGATACCCACGCGGGCTGAATTGGTATTGACGGGCTGCAACTTGGAGAACAAAGGATGGTTGGCATCCAGTTCTTCATCGGTCACTTCCACTTCTTCCTCTTGGTTTTCAGCCAACTGGTCGATGAGGTCAACATCAGTGCTGTCGGCAACGGCTTCCACTTCTTCGGCAACAGCGAGTTCTTCCTCAGTAGCTTCGGTGACTTCCGTCTCTTCTTCCTCAGTCACGGCAGGAGTCTCTTCACCATTCTTTCTGGCTTTTCTGTCGGCAGCCAATTTGGCATCGGCTTGAACGAAAGCCTGCTGAATCTCAGAGAAGTTGTAGGTCTCCCAGAATTCGAGTTGAGCAGTTCCTTGGAGGAGCTTACGCACACGCTCTGGATCCTTGATGCCAGGCAGTTCGACGAGGATACGTCCCGAGTTCTCCAGCTTCTGGATGTTGGGCTGAGCTACACCGAAACGGTCGATACGGGTACCGAGGATTTGGTAGGAACGGTCGATGGCAGCATCGCTCTCTTCCCTCAAAACCTTCAGCACGTCCTCGTTGCTTGAATTGATGTTGATATCTTTTTTATCCTTGAATTCCAACAGGAAAATGGACACGAGCTTGGCGTTGGGGTCGATTTCTTTGTAGGCTTCGCCAAACAATGTGACGAAATCGCCCTTGCTAGCTTGCTGACGCTTGGTGGCCAGTTCCATGGCTTGAAGGAAGGTGGGGTCTTGTGAGTCGTGCGACAAAGCTTTCACGATGTCCTTCACCGAGACTTCCAAAGTGACGTTCATACCGCCCTTCAAGTCCAAACCCAAGTTGATTTCTTTTTCTTTTGCGTCGCGATAGGTGTACTTCTTAAATCCCAAGTTGTACACGTTGACGTTGTTCATCGAGTCCAGATAGCTGTTTTCAAGCCTGTCCTTTAAATAGTTCTTCGCCTGCGCTTCGTCCATGCTTTTCTTTTCCATGGTCTCGGCAATGGCGTCCTGGATGGACTCTGAGACGGCGATGTCTTGTCCATTGGCATCTTTCGGGAAGACCTGCGCTATGGCATTCTTCTCTGCTTTCCGCTCCACGATCTTGGTCACCACAGTGAACGAGAGCTGGTACACGAAAATGAGCGCAAAGATGATGGCTATCGCCCTAATTGCTCCTTTGTTTTGCATTGTAAAACTGATTTAATTATTTGACTTTTAATTTGTTAAATTTCAAAA
>JAEEGG010002499.1_pt1 | contig 47296 bp, 37 predicted proteins | sample 9134161 | NCBI WGS metagenome assembly JAEEGG01 (sample SAMN16246543, study PRJNA631951) | gut metagenome | biome: gut microbiome; feature: rumen; material: CR-attached | host: Bos | place: Iran: Karaj | collected 2018-10
AGAAAAATAGCGATAAGTATTGTGGTAGTGCTACCGCCAGCCTGACGGATGGGCGTGGTAGCCGAGAAGGTGCGCTGGTATTGCAGCAGACGGTCGGTATATTCATCGAAGGTGGCCCAATTGCCTGCCTCGACTTCTGCCACCATGCGCGGCAATACGTCGTGGATGTATTTCTGATGCTCGTCGGTGAGCGTGGCAGGACGGTCGATGTCGTCGGGAGAAAGCCAAACAACGGTGCCGTCGGCCTGCTCGTGGGGGAAGATGCGTAGCGACTGCCAGCCACCATAGTGGAAGACGTAGTCGGCAAACTGCTGTTCAACGCTCAGGCTGTCGCTGGCAGCAGGCGTCTGGCGCAGAAAGGCATGGAGCGACAGCAGGCGCCCCTCTTGCGTCTGGACCAGCAACTGACAGAAATGGGCTGCAGTGGCCTGCGGCATGGGTTCAGCCCACGCCACGGAGACCATTGCAGTCCATAGGAGTATAAGGAGTGTTCTTCGCATCAGATAGATTCCAGGAACAGTACCACAGCATTGCGGTCTGCCTTGCTGAGGTGATAGAACTTCTCGGTAGGCTTGTAGGCATCCGACTGTTTGGAGTAGCCGTGCCACATGATGGCCTCGATGACGTTACGCGCACGGCAGTCGTGCAGGCGGTCGTCGGCACCAGTCAGTCGACGGCTGAGACCTCGGCCCCAGAGTGGGGTAGTGCGGCACCAGCCGGTACGGATGTCGTTCATCATAAACAGACGGTGCTGTACCATGTCGGTATAGGGCCAGATGACCTGGTTCGGATAGCGGGGCAGCATGCTGCTGTAGTCCTTGCCAAGGGTGCTGGCATAAGCCTTGATGGAGGCATCTACCCAGGGAGTATCTTCGCCAGTGGTCCACGACGGACGGTGGCAACGGGCACAGCCAATCTCCGTGAACAGCTCCTTGCCACGCTGTACGTCGCTGCTGTTCAGGTTGCGGGCAGCAGGCACGGCCAAGCCGCGGTGCCAGACCATGAACTGGTAGTACTGCTTGTCGCTCATCTCCGGCGTACTTTTGTGCCACTGGTTGTCGAACTGGTTGGTCGACGGGTCCAGCAGGTTGCGCACGGCATCGCTGATGCCTGCCGCTGTGCCGTCAGCATAGTAGGGCGAGGCAGGGTTAGCCTTGATGGTGGCAATGACGTCGGCATCTTCCGACATAGCTTGTGCCCAGGCGGCAGTGGTATAGAGCTTCGGACGGTCGGAGCGCGACACGTTGGTGATGTTCCAGATGGCATTGGCACCGGCACCGTCTTGCAGCGAGGCACGTGTCATGGCGTAGGTGAACTTCTTGATCTGCTTTGTACCGTCGGCCAGCGTGTACCAGGCCGTAGATGCCCAGTCGTTGTTGGCGGTATCCCAGATGGCGGGGTTCAGCTGTACGCCGTGCGAGGCCTCCTGCTGGTACTGTGCCTTCATGTCGTCGGCACTGATGGCGTCGAGCAGTCCTGTGCCATAGACACCGATGGTTGACTCCAGGCGCACATCGTAATTGGTGGGCTTGGGATTGGTGTTGAAGGCCTCCTGCGGAATACGCACCTCAGGGTAGATGAGGCTGTAGCTTTCGCCGTCCTCAAACTGCAGGGGCAGTCCGCTCTCCATTGCCGTCACCTCTTTCCACTCGATGCTGATGAGATCTTCGTTGATGGGGGCCTTGAAGGGCGCCATGGCCTGTGTCTGCGGCATACCCGTCACCTCAGAGATGTAGGCGTTGTTGTCTGGGTGGTAGATGACCAGCAGGTAGCCGTTGCCAATCTGGTTGGCACGATACTCGGTCTGGCGCTTGCCGTGGCCGTAGCTGGGGTGACAGGCGATGCACGAGTTGCGCACCCATGCCGGTCCCAGACCCTTACGGGGTTCCTGCTCGTAGGTGTAGAGGTGTTCGAAGAAGTCCTCACCCACGTTGAAGTCGTTCTCCATGCCTGCCTGTTCGGCAGCAGGTGTCAAGGCCGAATAGCTGGCCTTGTCGGTGGTACCGAGTTTTCCGCCAGGATACCACTCGTCGGCAGTGAAATTGCCGGTAGCCTTACCGAACACCTCGTCGGCGGGCGTCAGCGAACCCAGGTCGCTGAGTGACTCTGAACTGTCGTCAGAGCACGCCGTCAACAGCGGTAGCAAGGCAAAAAGATAAAGTATTCGTTTCATAATCTGTTGTCGTATTAGTTACTCTTCGCCGGAGGTTGATTCCCAGTTGTCGGGGTCATCGAAGCTCTTGCCCCACACCACGCTGCAGTACTTTACGAAGGGAGCGGGCATGCCAGAGATGTTGTTGATAGCAGAGGAGTAGGCATTCTCGACAGCTGTGTTGACAGCAGCCTGATTGACGCTGGCAAAGAACTTGTGGAAGCTCTTGTCGGCAGCACTGTCGTTGGTAGAACCCAGCCAGATGTTGCGGATAGAGCGAATGTTGTCGGCAAAATCGGTGATGGAGTTGTAGCTGTAGGGAGACTCTACGTAGGCAATGTCGCCATTGGCAAAGGGGTTGGCAATCTTGGCGGTACCTACCTCGTTGCAGATGGCGAAGCAGCTGCCCTCATCGTCGCTCAGCACCTGAGCGATGGCATCGGTCAGCGAGGCAAAGGTGCTCTTGTTGCTCTTGCCGGCCTGCTTCATGTTGTCACCGAAGGAGAGTCCCTTCTCGGTCTGGTACTCCAGACCGGCAGCCTTGACAACGGCTGCGCGTGCAGCATTTTTCTCGCCCTCCCAGGCAACCTGCAGCTGGAAGGTGCGCTCCTTCAGCAAGGTGCAGATACGCTGTGCATAGGCCAGTTCTGAGGCACCGCTAATCTGCTCGAAACCTGTGTAGGTGTCGTTCGACTGGAACTCAGCAGCCTTACGGGGCTGACCGTTGCGGAACAGCAGGAACTCCAGAGCGTGGAAACCCAGGATGGTGGCATCCTCAATCTCCTCATCGCTGAAGTCTGTGCGTCCAGACTGCAGGTAGGTCAGCAGCAAGGAACGGTTCAGTGGCCATGAATCGATAGTGGGGTCAATGTCGAAGTCGGCAGCAGCACCACCGAGGAACGCCTCTGAGCGCTCCCAGTAGAGACGGGCAGCCTTGAAATCGGCGCAGGCCTTGTCAATCTGTGCCTGTGTGATGCTGGCAGCAGTCAGTCCGTGGAGCGTCTTCTCCAGGTCTTCGGTGTTGTCGGCCAGACTGGTGTAGGTAGGCACGATAACATTGTCTACGAGGTTGTTGAGCACCTCGTAGAGGTAGGTCTCCTGAGCCTCCGTCAGACTGGCAGAGGCAATGATGCCGTTGGCCTTCTCCAGCTGCTTGCCCAGATTGTCGCAAGCATCCATTGCTGCATTTCCGTAGGTTACATCGGTGTAGATGTCGCCCTTGTTTTCATCGTCTTCGTTTGATTCACTACATGCTGTTAGCGTCAGAGCGCCCAACAGGACGGCTACTGACAGGTTAAGAAACTTTTTCATTGTTGTTATATTACTGTTTTTATGTGATTAAATAATTTTTCACTATTCACTCTTCACTATTCACTATTTAAACAGTCCTGCATAGGCAATGCCGATATTGATGCTGGGCTCATTGTTGTACTGGCTGTCCAGGAAGCGGTGGCTGTACTCGGCCTTGACGACAATCTCCTTCACAGGCATGTAGTTGATGCCGGCAGCAATGCGCTGCACCTTGGTATAGCCGTAGCTGGTGTTCTTCGTGTCGGAAGCGTAGGGGTTGTAGGTCTCGTAGCGACCGAAGATGTAGAGTTTCTCCTTGCTTTCGCGCAGGGCCGTTATCTGCGAGAAGATGTCGTAGCCAGCCTCGATGCCGATGGCGTAGGCGTGGCTGCTGACAAAGGCCGAGTGCTTGAAGGGCGACTTCGAGTTCTTGCGGTTGTACATGTATTTCAGCTGGTCGGCAGAACCTAGATAGCCGTAGTCGGCCTGTCCGCGTACTATCCAGTTGTGGGCATTGTAGGTGAGGTCGATGCTGCCAATGGCTACGCGACCCTTGTACTTTGTGCTGATGCCGTCCTTCTCGGCAGGGTAGGTGTTGCCGATAGCATGACCGTAATAGCCGCTCAGTCCGATGCGCAGACCGGGTATGCTGTAGTTGTCCACGCGCACGGCTACACCGTACTTGTTGGCAACATCAAACTCCATGGGTGACTTATGACCTTTGTTAATCCATCCGGTATTCGTGAAGTTGTCACTGTTCAGACCAGCTACCAACAGTGCCTCATAGCGGAAGTCCTTGTAGCGGCCCCAGAAAGAGACACCCGTCTGGTGCCATGTGGAGGGCATGATGGTGTTCTCACCTTCTGGACGATAGACGGTAAAGAAGTTCAGGGGTTCGTGATGGGCATTGTTCAGACCTACTGGGACCACGATATGACCGGCACGGATGTTGGCCCAACGGGCAAACGACTTCTGTATCCAGAGTTGCTCCAGTTCTACCTCGCCGCCTTTCTCGGTTTCCTGTTCCCACTCACCGCCTTCCTCGTCTTCTTTCTCGTAGGCGATGCCCGTGCCACCGTGCTCGAACTCTATCTCTGTGCCCAGCGACCAGCCCTTGCCGAAGTCGTAGCCCAGCCAGATGACGGCATGCGGTATGTCGAAACGTCCGTGTGAGGGGTCGTCCTTATGTTCTTCCGGTTGACTGTAGCGGCTGACGTGGTCGCTATAGAAATTACGTGAGAAGGCTGCCTCACCATAGCCGCCCACGCTCAGACGGCTTTGTGCGCTGGCAGTCAGTACGCAGCACGCACTAATCAGTGCTAATCCAAATCTTTTCATGTCTTTTTACCTTTGTTGTCAATTTCCGACTGCAAAGGTAACAACTCTTAACATTTCTGACAATACTCAAAAATGATGAAAATCCTTGGCGTTTCTTGCACGTTTCCCCGAAAATGATTACTTTTGCACCGCAATATATATAATAATAGGTATGATGAACGGAAAACCCAGAGTTGCAGTAATCGGCAACAATACACTGGCACTGATAGGTCTCAGACATCTGCTACAGAGTGTGATGCCGATGATTGAGGTCGACACGCTGGGGTCGTTTGCAGAACTGACTGCCAACAATCCCGATCAGTATTTCCACTATTTTGTCTCGATAGAAATCATGCTCAGCGAACGTGCGTTCTTCCTGGAGCGTCGTCGCAAGACCATTGTACTGACGACGGCACAGACAGAGACCGCACAGCTCAGTGACTTCCATTGTCTCTATATCAACCAGCCCGAACAACAACTGTTGCGAGCCCTGCTCCAATTGGAACAGCATGCCCATAGCGGGGGACGAAACCTGCCACCGACAGTCAGGGATGATGGTGAACAGCGCCCGGTACTGACACGTCGTGAGATAGAGGTGATGGCGCTTATTGTGCAGGGATTCATCAATAAAGAGGTAGCCGACAAACTGCATATCGGTCTGTCGACTGTCATTACGCACCGTAAGAATATCATGGAGAAACTAGGACTGAAAAGCGTCTCTGCCCTCACCATCTATGCGGTCACTCACGGCTATGTCGATGTCAATCTGGTGAAGAGCTAAGTAATAATGATCGTGAATAAACAATTGAGACCACCCAAGCGGATGGTCTCAATTGCTTTTTGTACATTATAGGTTGGCGATTTCTCGCCATCGCCTTTACTTGATGGTGAAGAGGTTGAAGAAACCTGTCATCATGAACACCTTCTTGATGTCTTCATTAATGTTCTCAATAGTGATGCTTCCACCCTTGGCGGCTACTTCCTTACGAATGGTGAGGAAGAGACGGAGACCTGAAGAACTGATGTATTCCAAATCCTTGCAATCGAGGGTGATAGCCTTGTCGGCATTCTCGAGCAGAGGAAGAATTTCCTGCTGGGCCTTGACGGCTGCGGGGGTGTCTAAACGGCCACTAACAGTGGCATACATGCCTTGCGGCTGTTGTTGAATGTCAAATACCATCTTAATTATCAATTATCAATTATTAATTTACTTTACGAGGGCCTTGCGGGCAGCCTCAATCTCAGCCTTCATCTCGTCCATCTGCTCCTTCAGCTCTTTAACAGTCGTAGCGTTGAGGTGCTCCAGAGGAGTCATGGCAGAAGCGATAGGAGCAATCTCCGGGTCGTACTGAGCCAGACGGTTGGTAGCGTCGAGGATGAGGATGATACGGAAAGTAACGTTAGCAGCAGTCTCGTCGGTGAAGGTGCTCAGGAACTTCTCCTGGTTCTGGCTGACTACGTAGAGCTGCTCAACGAGGGCTGCAGAGGCAATCTGCCAGAAGTAGTTGATGCGACCATTCTCGTTCATGGCATCGTAGAGTGCTGAAGAGGTCTCGAAGAGAGTGCCCTTGTCCTCAATGTCCTTGAAAGAAGGATCGTCAATGTCGGCAGCGAGCTTGGTGATAGCCTTGTCGTAGTCCTCAACAGGCATCTCGTAGAGGTTGGCAATGCGCTTGTCAACGTTCAGAGCAGACAGAACGCGATACTTCTCAGCGAGGGTGGTAGCCTCGTCAGCTACTGAAGCGTCGAGCAGATAGGTGGGCTTCACCTGCTTCTCTTCCTTGGTAAGGGTGATACCATCCTTGGTGTCCTTGACGAACTTAGGCTGGTCAATCTTGCTGAATTCAGTAGCGATGCTGTCGAAGTGCATCTTGATGCTGGCTTCAATCTGTTTTTGTTCGAAACTCTTCAGAGTGTCTGCTTCTTCAGCATTGTTGGCACTCTTGTTACCTCCGCATGCTGCGAAGATGATGGCTGCGAAAGCCAGAATAGATAACTTTTTCATCTTTCTTTAATCATTTAAGTTATTACTAATGTTTATTATTGTTTCATGTTTCATTTTCTTACGTAGCGGCCGGGACAGTCGTTGAGCAGCAGGATGATGCATAGCAGACTCATCAGCAGCATGATGCTAATGTTGAACCACAGCGTCTTGAAGTGCCACGAACCCACCACCTTCTGACTGCTGTAGAATGGCGCATTGCCACAGGTGCTGAAAGGCGTGAGGAAGATAAGTCCCGTGCGAGGCACGATGCTACTCTCGATAACATCGACCATCGAGTGCTGGTCGGCACCTACAACACAGTCCTCAAGCTTGAGATTGTAGTTGTCGCGCTTGAGCTGTAGAACGCCGTCTTTGCCAATGGTGCGCAACAACTGACTCATAATGGCGTCGCGCTGCAGCGCCAACTTATTGCTGCGCTTAGTGAGGTACTTCTCCGCCTCCTGCATGTAGTCGTAGAGTGACTGGTAGTCGTAAGCACCCTGATAGGGCTGGATGCCACAGAAATCGGTGATTCGTGGCAGGTTGGTACGGATGACCTCCATGTGCTTCGGGTCTACGGGCTTGTGGTTCTTCTGCTCGTCGCGCAGGGTCTGCAGTTGTGACTGCAACTCATAGAGGTAGCCCATGTTATAGAACTGGTTCTCGTATTTCTGACGGTCAATGTCGAAGAACTGTTTCTCGTATTCATTATCGGTGAACGACGAGACAGCCAGTGCCTCATAGGCCCAACGTGACGGGATGAGGTTACCTACTAAGGGTACATTGCCCGTAGTGCTCTTGGGGGTGAGGTCAGAGAAGCTTACCACCAGTCCACAGAGTAGTATTTGTGGGATGAGCAGCATTGGAATGCTGATATAGATAGCGACGATACTGCTGAGACATTGTGAGAGCAACAGTCCCGTGAGGTTGGCCAGAAATGCTGTGACAAAGAGGATGAGCCACCAGGTTGTGAACAGTCCTTGGATGCCCATCATCGTGTTGCCTACGAGGATGAACAACAGTGTCTGTATGAGTGATAGCGCACCCATGAAGACAATCTTCGACCAAATATAGCTGCCGTATGACAGGTGCAGGAAGCGCTCACGCTTCAGCAGGGCGCGGTCTTTGAAAATCTCCTCGGCACTACCGCTCATACCTGTAAAGGTGGCCACGATGACGGCCATGAAGAAGTAGCTGACGAGGTTTTTGTTGTTCATCACACTATAGCCCTCGGGAGGTGCAAATCGTGTCAGATAGCCGCAGACCAAGGCCAGCAACGGTGCCTGTAGCAGGGCGATGGCCATGTACTGTGTATTGGTTATCTTCGTACGGATGGTACGGCTCAGGAATATCAGGAACTGCTTCAGGGCGCCAGGCTTCTTCTGGTCAGAGTGGGGCACGTCGCTAACGGCAACGGGTTCCATACCCTTTTCGGCTTGTGCCTTCAAATAGAGCTCATGCCATTCCTGTGGTGTCGTTTTACGCTCGTCGGAGAGTTCGCCGCTGCTGTTGAGGGCCTTCTCATCAATAATATTGAGTACAATCTCTGGATTGACATTACCACAGGTAGGACAGGCGCTGGTCTCAGCATCTGCATAGTTTGCTGCCTCCTTGAAGTAGGTCACCGCATCGATGGGGTTACCGTCGAAGACGGGATAGCCACCTTTGTCGAGCAGCCATAGACGGTCGAAGAGCTTATAGACGTCGCTAGATGGCTGGTGGATATTGACCACGATAAGCTTGCCCTTCAGCGTCTGCTCCTTCAAAAGGTTGATGACCTTCTCCGTATCTGCTGACGACAGACCGCTAGTGGGTTCGTCGAGGAACAGCACGGCTGGCTCGCGGATAAGCTCCAAAGCAATGTTCAGACGCTTACGCTGACCACCAGAGATAAACTTATGGATAGGTGAACCGACTTTCAAATCTTTGGCGGCATCAAGTCCGAGGTCTTTCAGCGTCTTCATGACACGACGGTCAAGATCCTCAGCACTCATGCCCTCGAAGCACAGCTTGGCCGTGTACCAGAGGTTCTGATAGACGGTGAGCTCTTCGATGAGCAGGTCGTCCTGTGGCACATAGCCGATGAGCGCCTTAGCAGCAGGCTCTGTAATGCTGTGCCCATTGATGGTGATGGTGCCCTGCTGCGGAATCAATGTGCCGTTGAGCAACGACAGCAACGTGGTTTTACCAGTACCTGAACCACCCATGATGGCCAACAGTTCGCCATTACGCAGCGTAAAGCTGAGGTCGTGCATGCCGTTGTCGCTGTTGGGGAAACGGAAGTTGATGTCGCGTCCGCAGAAGGTAACAGCCTGTGCGGTGTCCTGCTCCTTCTGGTAGCAGGCAATAATAGACGAATAGTAGACAGGCTTGCCACTGGCACTCTTAAGCACACTGCTCTGCAACCATACCTGATAGGCTCCTGGCAGGATGGGGATGTCGTTCAGCAACACCTTGTCTTTCCCGTCATAGCTGAAGAGCAGCAGTCCAGTCTCCGTGTCGTACAACGTCTTGAGCACGCCCTCGAACCCTTCGAGCCGGTGCAACTTGACAAGCTCTGTCTCCTGACCATTCACGAAGTCGAAGAAATTCTGATATTGTGACTTGGAGATATGGAAATGCTCAGCCATGGTGTCGAACATATCGACAGCCTGGATGCCGTCACTGCCACAGAATTCCATCAGTCGGAGCAACAGCAGAGCCTCCTCACTGGTACGAATTTTTCCGTGCAGATTGGAGCAGATGCCACTGACGGTGTCCTGTGTGTTCAGGTCGTCAGTCATCTCATAGGCCATACGCATGTCGCTATACAGGTCGAGATAAAGGTCGGTATTGCGGATACCCAGATGGCGACGCAAATAGCTGACGAGCATGTCTTTTGCCCATTGCTCATCTACTTGCTCTTCCTTTCCGAAAAGAGCAAACAGACTAATGAAACTGGATAATATGACGTCGGTCATCTCTTGTTTAAACTCTGCAAATTTATTAAAAAATACAGACTACCTTAGTATCAAGCTAGTTAAAAAAACTAAATACGTCCATTTCTGCCTGACTTTTATCGACAATTACACCAATTTTTTGCGTAGAGTCAGTATATTCTTACCTTCAATACGCTCATAGTTGATGCTGTCCATCAGCTGACGTACCAGGTGGATACCCAGTCCGCCAATGGGTCGATCCTCTGCACTGAGCGTAGTATCGACCTCAGCCTTGGCGGTGGGGTCGAAGGGGATACCATTGTCGGTAATGGTAAACTTGAGACGCTCCTCATTGGCTTGCGCCTCGATGTTGACGTTACCGACAACGCCGACGGGGTAAGCATAACTCATTACATTGACAACAGCCTCTTCAATGGCAAGATTCATCTGGATAGCCAAAGAGGGGTCAAAGTCAAGCTCTTCGCATACCATGTCGACAAAGTCGGCCAACTGCGGCACCTGTTCGATGTCGTTCTTAAGGGTGATGCTGTGTTGCATACGTATGTGTTTCTGTTCTTTTCGATATTGTACGGCCATCATCGTCAGGTCGTCGCTCTGTTCTGCACCGCCCACAAACTCTTTGACGGCCTGTTCCATGGTCTCTACGACGTACAATGGGTCATAGTTCTTACCGTCGTACAGTTGCTGGGCCACAGCTATCATGCGATGGTCGTCGAAGAGCTCATCGCTGCTGTTAGTGGCCTCTGTCAGTCCGTCGGTATAGAGGAATATCGTAGTGCCATAGCAGATGGTAGCCTCCTGGGCTTCGAACTTATAGCCCTGCATGATGCCCAATGGAACATTGGGAATAATGGGCAACTCGCCCATGCCCGAACCGATGAGCACAGGGGCACAATGGCCTGCATTACAATAACGCAGACGTCCTGTGGGCAGATCAAGAACGCCCACCCAGAAGGTGACAAACATATTCGACTCGTTGTCTTCAGCAATGTTGTCGTTGATGTGTCCTACTATCTTGGCAGGGTTGCTCTCATGGGCTGATACGGTACGGAATAGGGAACGCGTGACAGCCATAACCAGTGACGCAGGGATGCCCTTGCCGCTGACGTCGCCCATGCAGAGATAGAGCTTCTCATCGCGGATGAAGAAGTCGTAAAGGTCGCCACCTACCTCCTTGGCAGGGGTCAGACAGGCATAGATGTCTATGTCGTCACGGTCCGGGTAGGGTGGGAATATCTTCGGTAGCATCGACATCTGGATGTTACGGGCAATCTGCAGCTCGCTCTCCATGCGACCCTTGGCCTCGTTGATGGTCTTGGTCTCTTCTATCTGGCGTACCAGTGATGTCTGCATCTGCTGGAAGGAGTTGCGCAGCTGGCGCATCTCGTCTTCGCTGTGGATGACAGGCAACTCGTTCTGGAAATGTCCCTTCGCTATCTCGTCGGCAGAGTCGGCAAAGAGCTGTAGCGGACGAGTGATGCGACGGATGGTGAAGCGACAGATGAAGAAGAGGATAATGAGTCCAACGAGCATCAAACTAACAATAATGCCCCCTAAGGTAAAGGCATCCTGGTACATTGTCTGATTGGGAATGACGATGGCCATAGACCAACCTGTACGCTCGATAGGTGTGAAGAAAATGGCAGAGGAGATGCCGTTGTCGCTGAATTTCTCCATTCCAGTCATTCCGTCAATCATTTCGTGACCGATGAAGTCGTCAAGGGTGTCTTTGGTTTCCTTGGCGTACGAGAAGTAGCTCTGGTTCAGGATGCGTTCCTTGTCGGGATGGACAATGTAGGTGCCGTTACGTCCGATGATGAAGCTATATGCCTTGATATCGTCTTTGCCAAGCTTTTGGATGTTCTTGTTGTTCAGCTCGTCAATCTTCTGCATCTGGCTGGTTAGCCAGTCAATGGAGATATCGGCTGTGACGATAGCATACTTCTTACCCTGCTTATCGAAGAGCGGCAACGAATAGGTTGTCATTGCCATGTCACCACCTCCTATATCATAGTAAGGATCGCTCCAATATGCTTTGCCCAGCTGCTTGGGTATCTGGTACCAGTCCATGCTGTGGTAGTTGTAGTCTTTATTGCCCAACTGCTTGGTGGCAATGGTGGTAGCGTCTTGACGGTAGGCGTAAGGCGAGAAGAATATACCCTTGTCAGGATAATAATTGGGCTCGAAAGCAATAGCTGAACCAACAATGACGGGGTTCAGTCGGAGTATGCGCTCTACGATGGAGTAGAGGTCGTCAGGAGAGTTCAGCCTTTCTTCTATCTCAGGAACAGTATTCGCAATGGCGACCTCCACGGTGGTGAGTACTCCGTAGGTTCGCCCGTTGGTGTTGGCCATCATACCCATTGAACGTTCGCGAGCCTGTTCCATCATGGCCGTCGTAGACTTATAGAAAATCAGAATGGTGACTACGGTCATGATGAAGAATACCGTCAGCATGATCCAGCGGGTCAGGCGAGTGGCCAAAGTATGTCTGTAGATGACTTTTTTTGAATTGCTCATGGGCGGATGATTCTCATATTTTGGGGCAAAGATAATAATTTATTATGAATTATGCATTATGAATTATGAATTATTTTGTATATTTGCATCCGATTTTTTCTTGAAACATGCAAAATAAGATTATTCAGATACTTCTGCTCCTGTTCTTGCCGCTCGTGACGGTAGCTCAGAAGCATACGGAATTTGTGGGACTGTCGTTAGCACAGGCCCCTGAAGAATTGGCAGAAAAACTGGTGGAGAAAGGACTCCATCGGGAATATGGTAATGAATTGTCTGGATGTATTGCCGGGCTGGACGTCTGGCTGCGCATTGGTGTCAACAAGGATAGTGTAGGGTGTAACTACCTGTTATTAACAACGCGCCAGCAGCAGGGCGTCAGTATGCAGGAGGACTATGTGACGCTGATGCGATGGATGCAGAAGAAGTATGGGCAGCCTACATGGGAGTCAACAGTACGCTCACATCGTTTTGCACGCTGGTTTGTTGACTTCGACCATGACGTCGTGATGGTTGCCACGGCTTCGGCAGGTGTGGAGGTGTGGTTTTATGAGAACCATCAGGTGCGAAATGTAGATTATTACGCTATTTTGAAGTATTGTGAGCGCTATCCTAATGATGACGTACCTTATTATACTGCTGAGGGACAGGTGACGTGGAAAAGTACGGCACCTCCTGAGGTTACGAAGAAAAAGGTTTCAAAGCGTCGTCGTGCCGTCCGTCGCCATCGTACGAAGGCTAAGCGTAAGCGCCGCCGCTAACCAATAACCATTAACCGTTAATCGTTATTCCATCGGGAACAGACCATAGAGTTTGGCATCAATCATGTCCGTGACAATCTTGAAGTCTTCGGGTTTATCGCCAAACTTGCAGGTGTCGCCCTCAATAATAATGAGTTGCCCTTTGTACGTGCTAATCCACTCTTCATAGCGTTTCGACAGACCTTCAAGATAGTCCAGACGCATGGTTTGCTCGTAGTCGCGGCCACGCTTCTGGATTTGTGCTACCAGTGTGGGGATGCTCGAACGGATGTAGATCATCAGATCGGGTAACTTCACCAGCGACATCATCAGGTCGAAGAGGTCGGTATAGTTGGCAAAGTCGCGGTCGGACATCATTCCCTGCGCATGCAGGTTGGGCGCAAAAATGCGGGCATCCTCAAAGATGGTACGGTCTTGAATGATGGTGTCCTCCGACTTCGAAATTTCCACCACCTCCTTGAAACGTTTGTTCAAGAAATACACCTGCAGGTTGAACGACCAGCGGGGCATGTCGGCATAGAAGTCGGCAAGGTAGGGATTGTTGTCGACGGGTTCGAAACGGGGCGTCCATCCATAACGATGGGCCAGCATCTTGGTCAGTGTGGTCTTGCCACTTCCGATGTTTCCTGCTACTGCGATATGCATAATCTTTTAGGGGTTAGGTGTTAGAGGTGAGGGGTGAGAATAGTCCGAAGAGGTTGCTATCGATACGGTCAATAATCTGCGCCAGGTCCTTCGGGTTGTTCAGGTAGTCCAGCTTGTCTTTTTCGACGGTCATCACCTTGCCGGGGTACTTGTGGTAGATGAAGTCGTCGTAGCGCTCATTCAGGTTCTGCAGATACTCCAGTTGGATGCTCTGCTCATATTCGCGGCCACGCTTCTGGATGTTGCCCACCAGGTGGGGAACTGAGGCGCGGAGGTATATCATCAAATCCGGCACACGCACCACCGTCATCATTTGGTCAAAGAGCTCCATGAACGTCTCGTAGTCACGATCAGAGAGGTGTCCCATGGCTTTGTTGTTCTCCATGAATACGTACACACCCTCGTAGATGGTACGGTCCTGTATGATGGTATGGTCTGCCTTCGCAATGTCTATCAAGTCACGGAAGCGCTCCTTCAGGAAGAACACCTCCAGATTGAACGACCATCGGTAGATGTCGCGGTAATAGTCTTCGAGATAGGGATTATGGTCCACCGCCTCAAAGCGTGCCTCCCACCCGTAGTGTTTGGCCAGCAGCTGCGTCAGTGTGGACTTCCCGCTTCCAATATTTCCTGCTACTGCAATGTGCATTGTCTTAGATTTAATGGCACAAAGGTACAAAATAAAATCGGCAATCAAAAAAGATTACCGACTTTAATTGTTTAATATTTAATTTTTTTAATTATTCTATGACAGGAATCCAAGTAAGGCACCTGCTGCCACTGCGGAACCAATAACACCTGCCACATTGGGGCCCATGGCGTGCATCAGCAGGAAGTTGTGGCGGTCGTACTCCAGTCCGAGGTTGTTGGAGATGCGGGCAGCCATCGGCACAGCACTCACACCAGCATTACCAATCAGCGGATTCAGCTTCTTGTCCTTTGGCAAGAATACGTTCATCAGCTTGACGAACAGCACACCGCTCATCGTGGCAATGATAAAGGCTCCGGCACCAATGGCGAAGATATAGATGGTGTTCATCGTCAGGAATTCAGAAGCCTGCGTTGAACAACCTACCGTCAGACCTAGCAGCATGACGACGATATCATTCAGGGCTGCACCGGCTGTCTTGGCCAAACGAGTGGTCTTACCGCTTTCTTTCAGCAAGTTACCGAAGAAAAGCATACCCAGCAGGGGCAGACCGGACGGTACGATGAACGTGGTCAACAGTAGTCCAATGATGGGGAACAGGATGCGCTCAGTCTGTGACACCTCACGGGCGGGCTTCATCTTAATCAGACGCTCCTTCTTGGTGGTCAACAGACGCATCAAAGGGGGCTGAATCAGTGGCACCAGTGCCATATACGAATAGGCACAGACGGCAATGGCACCCATGAGGTTGGGTGATAGTTTACTGCTGAGGAAGATGGCCGTAGGACCGTCGGCACCACCAATGATAGCAATACCTGCAGCCTGATTGGGTTCGAAGCCTAAGGCCAAGGCAAACATATACGCACCGAAGATACCAAACTGGGCTGCAGCACCGATGAGCATCAACTTCGGATTAGCCAGCAGGGCCGAGAAGTCGGTCATGGCACCAATGCCGAGGAATATCAGTGGTGGATACCAGCCTTGACGTACACCCTGATAGAAGATGTTCAGCACGGAGTTGTCCTCATATAGGCCAATCTCCAGACCTGCGTCAGCACGGAAGGGTATGTTTCCCAGTATGATACCCAGTCCGATGGGCACGAGCAGCAGGGGTTCGAAGTCCTTCTTGATGGCGAGCCAAATGAAGAAGGCACCTACTGCTATCATGATGAGGTTTCCTGCTGTCACATTGGCAAAACCTGTGTACGTCAGGAACTCATTGAAGTTTTCGATGATGAAGTTAGTAAATCCCATAATGATGCATTATGAATTATGAATTAACCAATGGTCAGCATCACTGCACCTTCCATGACGGTATCTCCTTGATTCACGAGGATGGAAGTGACGGTGCCTGCCGACTCCGCTTCGATATTGTTCTGCATCTTCATGGCCTCCAGTACAATCACGACGTCGCCAATGCCAACCTTATCACCCACCTTCACGTTGATAGCATTGATGGTGCCGGGCAGCGGAGCCTTGACAGGTGTGCCAGCGCCAGCAGGTGCTGCGGACTGTGGCTTGGCGGCGGGAGTAACGGGAGCAGCAGGTGCTGTAGTGGCTGCAGCGACAGAATCGGTGGATACTGGTGTTGTGCGCTTGGTGGCAGCCAGTGCTGGGTGCTTGGCAGCGTTGATGGGTTTCTGCATCTCAATCTCGAATGGGATGCCGTTGACGTTTACTCTGGCTATCTTGCCTTCTACTTCGGCGATTTCTACTTCGTAGTCTACACCTTGTACTTTATACTTATATGTTTTCATTGTTTTAATGTAGTTCAGGGGTTGTTGGAATTGTTGGAGCATTATGCTTGGTGGGAATGAGAGGTTCATGCAGATGCGTCATCTGACTGTATTCGTCATCCCAGTCTGTATTCTTTGGCTTGATGGTAATAATACCGCTTTCTACGTCGTGGATATCGTCTTCGTACTGACGCAGCGCCAGACCGATAACGGCCAAATAGACCTCGCGGTCGATACCCTTTGTGTCAAATCCTTCCTTCAGCATGACACCCGTCTTGTGACCTACCTCAATGGTCTTCTCTACCGTCTTGGTGATAGGTTTGATAGGCTGTTTGTGGGCCACCTTCTTGGCGGTCTCCATGTGACGCATCACCATGCCGAAGATGGTGAAGGTAATCCACAGCAAGGCAAGACAGAAGAACACAATGCCCATCGCCATGATGGCCATGCCGAAACCGTGGGGATCTTCGCGCTTGAATTTCTCTACCTTCGACTCGCTGACAATGGTCTGGTTCGGAATATCAGGAGTGACACGGTCAGCCGACTTCACCTCCCAGTCCTTCGATGTACCATTATTGGCAATGCGTGCATACGACTGGTCTGCAGCTAATACGGGTACAGTCACTGAGTCGATGAGCTGTGTGGCATTACCATTGTAGAGGGCAATCCATGTGGGCTCGTTGGCGTTGACTTTGACAGAGAGATGCAGCGAACCCTGAGAAGGGCTGCTGGCGAGTTGGAAGACAATGAGCTGTTGGCCGCTCAGATTGGTACGCGTGTCGCCATTGGGAATCTGGCTCATACGCTTGACGCGCTCAGGAACACTCATCTTCTTGTCGAGTACGGAACGGTCGGTAGTGAGGTACATTCCGCGGATGTTGTACGTGGAATGGGAGATGTTGGCAATCTCCACCCATGCATTGCGCGTTCCGTATTCGTCAATCAGGCTCGTCTCGTTCTTTGTCATCACCTCATTCAACTTGATGCTGGCATCCATCTGTGCCAACATCGGAAGAGAGGCGAAAGCAAGGAGAGCGCTTGCGAATCCGAATCTTTTCATTTCTTTGTTTTATTGAGTATTAATTATATAAGTCTGATGGGTCTCATTGGCCTAAGGGCTATCCGCAGAAGAATAGTACCACAATCTGGGCCGTGAAGATGCGCAGGAACATTGCGAGCGGATAAACGGTCGAGTATCCGATGGCAGGAGCCTCTTTCGAACAGATACTGTTAGAGTAGGCAAGTGCAGGGGGGTCAGTATAGGTACCTGAAATCATACCGGCTATGGTGAAGTAGTTGAACTTGTAGCGCAGACGGGCTATCGGACCAACAATCAAGATGGGGATAATGGTGATAAGGAAACCTGTGAGGACATACAATAACCCATTACCCTCTACCACCGTCTCGAAGAATCCGGCACCTGCCTTGATACCTACAGAGGCAAGGAAGAGTACCAGTCCTATCTCGCGCAACATCATATTGGCAGAGGTGGTGGTATAGGTCACTAGGTGTATCTTATAGCCATAACGGCCAATGAGGATGGCGATAATCAGCGGACCACCTGCCAGACCGAGCTTCACGGGAACAGGCATGCCGGGAATCATCAAGGGGAAGGAGCCGAAGATGAGACCAATCATGATGCCAACGAAGATGGTGGCGATGTTGGGCGCATCCAGACGACGGATGGAGTTACCCATCTTGCTGGCTACATTGTCTACAGCATCCTCAGGACCAACGACCATAATACGGTCGCCAACCTGCAAGGGCAGGGTGGAAGAGGCAAAGATGTCCATGCCATGACGGGTGACGCGGGTGACGTTAACACCATGAACGCTAGAGAAATGCAGTGAAGCCAGTGTCTTACCGTTTACCTTGGGGTTGGTAATCAAGATACGCTTAGACACCATTGGCTGGTCTTGCTGCTCGAAGTCGATGTCGAGCTTAGGACCGATAAAGGCCATGATAGCCTCCTGGTCAGCCTCGGCACATACAATCAGCATCTGGTCACCTATATGGAAGATGGTGTCACGGTTAGGGATGAACAATTCTCCTTCATGGACCAGACGAGATACTACGAAGTCGCGGTTCAGGAAGTCATGGACCTGCAACAGCGTCTTACCTTCCAAGTATTTGTTGGTAACCTCCAGGTGCATCTTATAAGGTTTCTTGGTCGCATTGGTCTCGTCCAAAGCCTTCAGCTGTTCTTCTTCCTTCTCCAACTTGATGCCGCAGACATATTTGATAAGAATGATGGCACCAATAATGCCTAGTACACCTAAGGGGTAGGCACAGGCATAAGCCGATGCAATCTGGGGCGCGTTCTGTCCGAAGACAGTGCCCAACGCTTCGTTGGCTGCACCAAGACCGGGTGTGTTCGTCACGGCACCGTACAATGTGCCGACCATCATGGGGAGGTTGGTCTTGTCGCTGGTGTCAAAGAAGATATAGTAGCATCCAAACATCACAAGGATGTTGAGCAGAATGGCCAAGGAAGCCAAACCATTGAGTTTAATGCCCTGCGTGCCAAAGCTCTCAAAGAAACCAGGACCGACCTGTAAGCCAATCATGAATACAAAGAGGATAAGGCCGAAGTCTTGAGCGAATGTCAAGATGGGTGTAGGTGCCGTAAAACCAATATGTCCAGCGACAATTCCTGCAAACAATACAAATGTTACTCCTAGCGATACTCCGCCAATTTTAATCTTTCCTAAATACACGCCTACGGCAATGACAATGGCATATAGTAACACAATATGTGCCACCGAATCAGTCGTCGTAAACAAATCAACTAACCATTGAAATGATTCCATTCGTTACTTATATTTTTATTTCGCGTGCAAAGGTACGAAGAATTTGCTCAATTTACATATTTTTGTGCAACATTTTTTTGATAAAAATGAAATATTTATTAAATTCTTCGTCAGTTCAGAATAATTTGTTACCTTTGCAATCAGATATAGCTTAAAACACTTATATAATAAACACATTTATGGCAAACAATGAAAAACTCTTCAGCGAGTTTCAGGCTCCAACCACTCAGGAATGGCTGGACAAGATTGAAGTGGACCTGAAAGGTGCCGACTTCCAGAAACGACTCGTGTGGAGAACCAATGAGGGCTTCAACGTTCAGCCCTTCTACCGTCGTGAGGATTTGAAAGACCTCAAGACTCCTGATGCACTGCCCGGCGAATTCCCCTTCGTTCGTGGCAACAAGAAAGACTCTAATGAATGGTATGTCCGCCAGAATATCGTTGTCGGCGGTGACCCTGTGGCAGCCAACAAGAAAGCGCTGGACATCCTGATGAAGGGTGTGGACAGTATTGGTTTCAAACTGGGACACGATGAGGTCAGTGCTGAGTACATCGACGCACTGCTCAAGGACATCCGCCTTGACATCGTGGAGGTGAGCTACCGTGCCTGTCTGCGTCATGCCTTGCAGTTGGCTGACCTATTGGTGGCCTATTTCGAGAAGATGGGCTTCGACAAGGAGAAGATTGTGGGTGGTGTCGGTTTCGACCCTATCGAGCGTATGTTGATGAAGGGCAAGGACTCGACATTCCTGCTGCCCGACATGCCGAAGCTGGTAGAGAAGCTCAAGGACTATCCCAACCTGCGTTGCGTGATGGTGCACAGCGACCTGCTTAACAACGCTGGTGCTTATATCATGCAGGAGATGGGTTACGCCCTCGCCTGGGGTAACGAGTATCTGCAGCAGATGGTGGATGCTGGTGTCGATGTAGACCTCGCTGCCCAGAAGATTAAGTTCTATATGGGCATCTCTGAGAACTACTTCATGGAGATTGCCAAGTTCCGTGCTTGTCGTCTGCTGTGGGCTCAGATAGTGAAGCAGTACGAACCTAAGTGCGATTGCTCGTGCAAAATGATTATAAATGCCTCTACGTCAACGTATAATCAGACTGTATTCGATAGTTACGTTAATCTACTTCGCTCGCAGACAGAGGCCATGAGTGCCGCTCTCGGTGGTGTACACTCGTTGGTTGTTACCCCGTTTGATGCTCCTTACGAGAAGCCTACAGACTTCAGTGAGCGTATTGCCCGCAATCAGCAGTTGCTCATCAAGGAGGAGGCTCACTTCGATCGTATTGTTGATGCATCAGCAGGCTCTTATTACATCGAGCATTTGACAGATGCTTTGGCTCAGGAGGCCTGGAAGCTGTTCCTCAAGGTAGAAGAGGAGGGTGGTTTCCTGGAGGCAGTAAAGAAGGGTACTATTCAGGAGGATATTAACGCTACGAATGTCAAGCGTCATGGAGATGCTGCCAAGCGTAAGGAGTTCTTGCTGGGTACCAACCAGTTCCCGAACTTCACTGAGAAGAGTGAGGGCAAGACGCCTGTAACCTCTAGCGACTGTGTTGCAACCCATGCTGGCGATGCCGACGTGCCTGCATTGAAAGCTAGCCGTTTAGCCTCCGACTTTGAGACGCTGCGTCTGACGACGGAGAAGGCTAAGAATGTACCTGTGGCTTTCATGTTGACCATTGGTAATCTTGCCATGCGTCAGGCTCGTGCACAGTTCTCGTGCAACTTCCTGGCTTGTGCTGGATACAAGGTGATTGACAACCTTGGATTCAAGACCATTGAAGAGGGTGTTGATGCTGCGTTGGAGGCCGGAGCTGATATCGTGGTCATCTGCTCTTCAGACGATGAGTATGCTGAGTATGCTATCCCTGCCTTTAAGTACTTGAATGGTCGCGCCATGTTCGTCGTGGCTGGCGCGCCTGCATGTATGGAAGACCTGAAGGCCGCTGGCATCGAGAACTTTGTGCACGTAAAGTGCAACGTGCTCGAAACTTTGAAAGAATATAATCAGAAACTTGGTATCTAAAGAAAGGAGACTTGAATTATGCGTAAACAGTTTAAAGATATTGATATCTATGCAGGCATCAAGGCTCAGGATGGTGCCAAGTGGATTAAAGACAATCATATTGAGGCTAACTGGAAGACCCCAGAGCACATCGAGGTTCGTCCAGTTTATACAAAGGAAGACCTCGAAGGCATGGAACACCTCGACTTTACAGCAGGTATTCCGCCCTATCTGCGTGGTCCGTATTCGATGATGTACCCCTTCAAGCCTTGGACCATCCGTCAGTATGCCGGATTCTCTACCGCTGAGGAATCGAATGCTTTCTATCGTCGTAACCTAGCTTCTGGTCAGAAGGGACTTTCTGTCGCCTTCGACCTGCCTACACATCGTGGTTACGACCCAGATAACGCTCGTGTTGTGGGCGATGTTGGTAAGGCTGGTGTATCAATCTGTAACGAGGAGAACATGAAGGTGCTCTTCTCTGGTATCCCCTTGAATAAGATGTCTGTATCAATGACCATGAACGGTGCCGTACTGCCTATCCTGGCATTCTACATCGTAGCTGGTCTGGAGCAGGGTGCTCAGCTCGAGGAGATGGCAGGAACCATCCAGAACGATATCCTGAAGGAGTTCATGGTGCGCAACACCTATATTTATCCCCCCGCATTCTCGATGAAGATCATCGCTGATATCTTCGAGTACACCTCTCAGAAGATGCCTAAGTTCAACAGCATCTCTATCTCAGGTTATCACATGCAGGAGGCTGGTGCTACGGCCGATATCGAGTTGGCTTACACCTTGGCCGATGGTATGGACTACCTGCGCACGGGTGTAAATGCCGGTATTGATGTGGATGCCTTCGCACCCCGTCTGTCGTTCTTCTGGGCTATCGGTATGAACCACTTTATGGAGATTGCCAAGATGCGTGCAGGCCGTCTGTTGTGGGCTAAGATTGTGAAGAGCTTTGGCGCCAAGAATCCGAAGTCTCTCGCCCTGCGTACCCACTCTCAGACCTCTGGTTGGTCGCTTACCGAGCAGGACCCCTTCAATAACGTGGGTCGTACTTGTATCGAGGCTATGGCTGCTGTGTTGGGTCATACTCAGAGTCTGCATACCAACGCGCTTGACGAGGCCATCGCCCTGCCTACTGACTTCTCTGCCCGTATTGCCCGTAACACGCAGATCTATATCCAGAACGAGACTAAGGTCTGCAAACAGATTGACCCATGGGCTGGTTCTTACTATGTTGAGACCCTGACCAACGAACTGGTTCACAAGGCTTGGGAGCATATTCAGGAGATTGAGAAGCTGGGTGGTATGGCAAAGGCTATCGAGACTGGTCTGCCCAAGATGCGTATCGAGGAGGCTGCAGCCCGTACTCAGGCTCGTATCGATAGTGGTGTTCAGACCATCGTTGGTACCAATAAGTACCGCTTGGAGCACGAGGATCCCATCGACATCCTCGAGGTGGACAACACCGCTGTACGCAAGCAACAAGAGGAGAGCCTGGCTCAGGTTCGTGGTTCTCGCGACGAGGCCGCCTGTCAGGCTGCCCTCAAGGCCATCACCGAGTGTGTGCGTGACTTCAACGAGGGTCGCAAGAGCGAGAACAATCTGCTTGACCTTGCCGTCAAGGCTGCTCAGCTGCGTTGTACTTTAGGTGAAATTAGTGATGCCTGCGAAGAAATCGTAGGCCGTTATAAAGCAGTAATCAGAACAATTTCAGGCGTGTATAGTTCAGAATCAAAGAACGATAGCGACTTCGAGTCGGCATGCAAGCTGACCGATGAGTTCGCAGAGAAGGAAGGTCGTCGTCCTCGTATCTTCATCGCTAAGATGGGTCAGGATGGTCACGACCGTGGTGCTAAGGTAGTAGCTACGGGTTATGCTGACTGTGGTTTCGACGTGGATATGGGACCGCTGTTCCAGACACCCGCTGAGGCCGCCCGCGAGGCCGTCGAGAACGACGTGCATGTGGTTGGTGCTAGCTCTCTGGCTGCTGGTCATAAGACGTTGATCCCTCAGCTGATTGAAGAGCTGAAAAAGCTTGGACGTGAGGATATTATGGTGATTGCTGGTGGTGTTATTCCTGCTCAAGACTACGACTTCCTCTATCAAGCTGGCGTCGCTGCTATCTTCGGTCCTGGAACCTCTGTGGCTAAGGCTGCCGTCGAGATGATGAAGATCTTACTTGACAAAGAGTAAGATAAAGAGTAGTAAAATTTTAGCCCCGCTAACCAGCGGGGCTAAAATTTTATTTGAACTTGATTCCCATGTTGTATAGGATGAACGAGTAGATGTCGGCTTGTTCCTCTAGAACCTTAGCGAGGGGCTTGCCACCTCCATGGCCGGCCTTTGTGTCGATACGGATAAGGACGGGGTTCGGACCTTCGTGACACTCCTGCAGGGTAGCAGCAAATTTAAACGAATGGGCAGGGACCACACGGTCGTCGTGGTCGGCAGTGGTGACGAGTGTGGCTGGGTATTTGGCCCCCGGCTTCAGGTTGTGGAGTGGAGAATACCCCTTCAGGTATTCAAACATCTCCTTTGAATCCTCGCTGGTACCGTAGTCTGAGGCCCAGTTCCAACCGATGGTGAACTTATGGTAGCGTAGCATGTCCATGACACCTACCTGTGGGATGGCTACACGGAATAGGTCGGGACGTTGTGTCATACAGGCACCGACGAGCAGTCCACCGTTCGAACCACCGACAATGGCCAGCTTTTCCTTTGAGGTATAGCCCTCTTTTATCAGATACTCGGCAGCGCTGATGAAATCGTCGAAGACGTTCTGCTTCTGCATCTTTGTACCTGCCAGATGCCACTCTTCACCATATTCGCTACCGCCGCGCAGGTTCACCTGTGCATATATGCCGCCCTGTTCGAGGAAAGGAATACGCATGGCTGAGAAACCAGGTCCTAACGCAATATTGAAACCGCCATAGCCGTAGAGGTATACGGGATTTTTGCCATTCAGTTTCAGTCCTTTCTTGTAGGTTATAAACATAGGTACGCGCGTGCCGTCTTTGCTGGTAAAGAACAATTGTTTGCTCTCGTACTCCTGCTGCTTGAATTTCACGTTGGGCTGTGCGTAGAGCGTGCTCTCGTTCTTCGCCATATCATAGCGATAGATGGTGCCAGGCATTGTGAACGATGTGAAGGTGTAGAAACACTCGGGTTGCTTCTCGTCGCCTGTGAAGCCCACACTACCTACCATCGGCAGTTTTACCTCGTGGCGCAACTTGCCATCCAAGCCATAAACGTAAGCGTGGTCGCAGGCATCCTGTGAATAGCTTAGGATGAACTGTCGGTTGATGACATCCACCCCGTTCAGTACATTCTGCTGTTCAGGAATGAACTCCTGCCACTCGCTGATGCCTGGTCTGCGTAGGTAAGCCGTCATGATACGTCCCTTGGGTGCGCCATAGTTGGTATAGAGATATAGTTTGCCACCCTCGTCATAGACCGGTTCGTATTGGTAGTCCATGTTGTCGGTCATCTGAATGAACTGTGAGTCCTTCTGGCGTAGGTCACGGACAAACAGGTTGTTGCCAGCACCAGCACCGCTCTCATAGAGATACATCACCGTCTCTTCCTCGTTGACGCTAGCATAATAGAAGCGTTTAGGTTGGGTAGGATTCTGATAGAAAAGTAAGTCGTGCGACTGTGGCGTGCCTATTCTGTGGTAGTAAATCTTGTGACCGGAGTTGATATTCGAGAACTCCTTGCCTTCCGTCGGACGGTCGTAGGCCGAGTAATAGAAACCGTCGCCCTGCCAGGCTGCACCAGAGAACTTAGCCCACTCGATATGGTCGTTGGTCAACTGACCCGTCTTCAAGTCAATGACGTAGAACTCCTGCCAGTCTGAACCGCTACGTGAGATGGAGTAGGCAGCCCATTTTCCGTTATGCGAGAAATAGACACCTTTCAGGGCTACTGTTCCGTCGGTGCTCAGCGTGTTGGGGTCCAGGAACACGCGGGGCTCTGCACCAAGCTCGTCCATGACATACAGCACACTCTGGTTCTGCAGGCCGTTGTTCTTGTAGAAGTACCACTTGCCGTGACGCTTGCGGGGGGCGCCAATCTTCTCGTAGTTTGCCAGCTCCGTCAAACGCTTCAGAAGCTTCTGACGGAAGGGGATACGAGCGAGGTAATCGCCCGTCACTCTGTTTTCTGCTTCCAGCCAGGCAACAGTCTGTGCTGAGGTGTCGTTCTCTAACCAGCGGTATGGGTCGACCACCTTCGTGCCGAAGTATTCATCTACTGTACCGTCTTTCGCGGCTTTGGGATAGTGCAGCCCTTGTGCTGTCACTAGTGTTGTGGCCATTGTTGCCATCATCATTAAGAGTGTTTTTTTCATGTCGAATATGATATTTGCCTGCAAAGGTACAAAATATTTCTAATTCGTAATTTGTAATTCGTAATTATTTTGTATCTTTGCAGCAAATATTCTACAACCACTATGAGTAACGTGAAGCGAATCGTACTGACGGGCGGACCCTGTGCTGGCAAGACCACGGCCTTGGTGCGCATCATCGAGCATTTCTCTAATCTGGGCTTCAAGGTGTTTACCGTGCCCGAAGTACCAACGATGTACAGCCAGGGTGGCTGGAGTTACCTGACGCCCAACCCTAAGCTCTATTACGAGGGCGAGCTGGCCATTCTGCAGACGCAGCTGGCCCTGGAGGACTCCTTTATGCGATTGGCAGAGACCTGTACCAAGCCCACCTTCGTGGTGTGCGACCGTGGTACGATGGATATCTCGGCCTATATCTCCAGCGATATGTGGATAGAACTGTGCCAGAAGTGCGGTACGACGCCCAACGAACTCAAGGAACGCTACGATGCCGTGCTGCACCTCGTCTCTGCTGCAGATGGTGCCGAACAATATTATACTACTGCCACCAACTCCACTCGCTACGAGCAGGCCAACGAGGAGGGCCTGCAGATGGCGCGCGACCTCGACAAGAAAGTCAACAAGGCATGGACGGGTCATCCCCACTTGCGTGTCATCAACAACCATGATAATTTCGATACCAAGCTGAACCGCGTACTTATGGAGATTTCCAATGTATTGGGACTTCCACAGCCTGTTGAAGAAGAGCGTGTCTACCTCGTTGAACTCACTGGTGAACTGCCGGAGTGTATTGAGAGTGAGATTACGCAGACCTACCTCGTGGCCGACCCAGGCGTGGAGGTGCGCTTGCGCCGTCGTTGCTGGGGTGGCGAGGTGGTCAACGTCCATAAGACCAAGAAGCGGGTGTCGCCCACCGAGGTGCTGGAGACCGAGCGTCAGGTCAGCAACGCCCTCTACGAGTCGCTGTTGCAGCAGGCCGACCCTTATCGTGCCACCATCCGCAAGACGCGTCGCTCGTTCATCTGGAAAGGTCAGTATTTTGAGATAGACATCTTCCACGAGCCCGTCGACAATCTCATGATTCTCCAGACCAAGGGTGTGGCAGAACAGGAGAGCGTCAACTTCCCGCCGTTCATCAAGGTCATTCAGGACATTACTGGCAATAAACAATACTACAACTATAACATAGCATTACGCAGATGAAGAAACTATTGACCGTTGTCATGCTGTTAATTAGCATGGCGCTTACTATCGCGGCACAGACCGCTCGTGAAGATATCAAGGCCAATCCATGGTTGGCAGGTTCTAACTATGTGGACTACGACCGTCAGTTGCCTGACTTCAAGTACACCCATGCTCCTGCGGGTTATGTGCCGTTCTATTTCACGCACTATGGCCGTCACGGCTCACGCTGGCTCATTGCCGAGGATAGCTATGAGCGTGTGCTCCGTCCGTTGCGCAAGGCCGACCAGCAAGGCAAACTGACCCCAATGGGACAGCAGACGCTGCAACAGCTGGAGAAGTTTAATAAGACTACCAATCTGCGTTTGGGTGACCTCACTACCGTTGGTGAGCGTCAGCACCACGGCATAGGCAAACGTATCGTCGAGCATTTCCCAGAGATCTTCAAGACTCCTGGCCTGCCTGTCGACGCCCGTAGTACGGTGGTGACGCGTTGTGTTCTGTCGATGGTTGCCGAGTGTGAGGAACTGATGGCTGCCAATCCTACGGCACGCATCCACAATGATGTCAGCGAGAGTCTGCAGTACTACCTGAACCAACCCCGCAGTGGCAAGGTAAAGGAGGCCCGCAACAATATGGACCGTGAGACTCTGAAGGCATTCTCTGATAAGAATACACACCCTGAGCACCTGATGATGCTGCTCTTCAACGACCCTCGTTGGGCGAACGATAGTATCCAACAGAAGCAGCTGATGCGTAACCTCTTTGAAGTGGTCATCAATATGCAGAGCCACGACGATGGCTTCGATATGCTGCACCTCTTTACTAACCAGGAACTCTACGACCAGTGGCGCATCGATAATGTCAGCTGGTATCTGCGCTATGCCAATGCCCCACAGACGGGTAATGTCATGGCTTTCAGCCAGTATAATCTGTTGAAGAATATCATTGAGACGGCCGACACCTGCGTGGCCATCGGTAAGCCGCAGGCTACCATGCGTTTCGGTCATGAGGTCTGTGTCATGCCGCTGGCCTGTCTCATGGAGCTTGGCAATTGTGGCGCCAGCATTCTCGATCTGGAACAGTTGGATAAATACTGGCAGAACTACAAGATTTTTCCCATGGCCTGCAATATCCAGTTGGTTTTCTACAAACCGAAGAGTGGTGAGGGTGACATCCTTGTCAAGGCCCTGCTCAACGAGCGTGAGGTCTCACTGCCTGTACCGGCTACCTCTACACCGTATTATTACAAGTGGAGCGACCTGCGCAAGTACTGGTCAGATAAACTCGCAAAATTTGCCCAGTAATTCCGAATATTTATTCGGTTACTATTTCTTATCCACAGCTTCCGGGAAGGCCTTGCCTTCGCGCATGACACGGAGGGTCTCAGTGATGGCAGGATCGTCGTCGTTGAGGTACTGAATCCATGCCTCTTCCTTCATCATGTTGTAAATGATGCGGCTAGTGATAAAACGCTCCAAAAGTTTGTAGGAACGCTGAATCATGAGGTTACGGCGCTTTAAACCGTTCTTTTCGGCATAGGTAGCAAACTTATCGACGATATTCTGGTGCTTTAGGTAGTTTGCCATATCGTTGACACCATCTATCTGACTGAGCTTCTGACGGTTCTCGTCGGTATAGCTGTAGGCGAACATGATAATCTGTCCACTCATCGACGCCTGTTTATAGTAAGAGGTGACATTGGTGGTGTCCTCTGCAACGAAGATGTCGGGTGTGATGCCACCACCACCATAGACAGGACGGCCATTGGCGGTATGGTACTCTTTGCCCTCATGCTTGATGCTGTCACTAGAGAAGAACTCACCATGCTCGTAGCGCGTCAGGATATCTTCCTCGTAGTCTTTGTTGTCGCCGGCAGTGTAGGGTTTCTGGATGCAACGCCCTGAGGGTGAATAGTAGCGGGCAATGGTAAGACGTATCATCGACTGGTCACCAAAAGCGATGGGCTGCTGTACGAGACCCTTGCCGAAGGAACGTCGCCCGATGATGGTACCGCGGTCGTTGTCTTGGATGGCACCGGCAAGAATCTCCGAGGCTGACGCAGATATTTCGTCGATGAGGACGACGAGGGGTATCTGTTGATATGAGCCACGCCCATCGCTACGATACTCCTGACGGGGTGACTTGCGCCCCTGGGTATAGACGATGAGACGGTTCTTGGGCAGAAACTCGTTAGCAATCTGTACGGCCGATTGCAGGTAGCCGCCCGTATTGCCGCGCAGGTCGATGCAGAGTCCCTGGAAGTTCTCCTGTGACAATTTGGCTAGTGCGATGAGCAGTTCGGGATAGGTGTTTTCACCGAAGTTTTTGATACGGATATAACCTGTATTGTCATCGAGCATATAGGTGGCGGTGACACTCTTTGTGGGTATCTCGCCACGGGTGACGGTGATGCTGCGCACTTTTGTCTCACCATAGCGCATGATGCCCAGCTTGACCTTCGTATCCTTAGGACCCTTCAGTCGGTGCATGGCCTCCTCGTTGGTAAGTGTCTTTCCTGTAAAAGGCTTGTCGTCAACAGTGACAATCTTGTCGCCAGCAATAACACCAGCACGCTCAGCAGGACCATTACTGATTACTTGCTGTACATGGAGGGTGTCCTGGCGGATGGTGAACTCAATACCTACGCCAGAGAACGAGCCGCGCAGGTCGTCGTTGGCCTGCTGCACGTCCTTGGCAGAGATATAGACACTGTGGGGGTCCAACTCAGCGAGAATCTGTGGCATCGCCTTCTCTACGAGTTCGTTGACGTTGACGGTGTCCACATACTGGTCGTCGATGATGTGCAACAGGTTGTTGAGCTTGTTGCTGCTGCTGTTGATGATGCTCAGGCGGTTGCCAGAGAAGTGATTGGCATAGAATGTGCCAATCAGGATGCCAATGACCACGCAGAGGGCCATCATCAAGGGCGAGAAGCGGTTCTTATTCTGATTCATATTTTTTCGATGTTTCGATATTTCGATGCTTCGATGTTTCGACTATTCTCCTAAGTAAACGACCTCGATGCCTGCACGCTCCAGTAGTTCGATGCCGTCCATCAGACGGTATTTCTCCCCATACACTACGCGCTTGATGCCTGCCTGAATGATGAGTTTAGCGCACTCTATGCAGGGTGAGGCAGTGATGTAGATGGTGGCACCGTCAGAGTTGTTGTTCGAACGGGCCAGCTTTGTGATGGCGTTGGCCTCTGCGTGCAGCACGTAGGGCTTGGTGACACCGTTGTCATCTTCGCAGACATTCTCGAAGCCGCTGGGCGTACCGTTATAGCCGTCACTGATAATCATATTGTTCTTGACCACCAGTGCACCCACCTGACGGCGTGTGCAGTAGGAGTTCTTCGCCCAGATACGGGCCATCTCCAGGTAGCGCTGGTCAAACTTTGTTTGCTTGTTGTTCATAGGGCTAATGGGTCTTATGGGTCTTTATACCGTTTCTTTTTAGCAGGGCCTCAATGGTAGGTTCACCGCCACGGAAGCGCTTGTAGAGTGTCATGGGGTGTTCGGTACCACCCTTGGAAAGTACCTCGTCACGGAAGCGCTGGGCAGTCTCCTGGTTGAAGATGCCGTGCCTCTTGAACACGCTGAAGGCATCTGCATCGAGCACCTCTGCCCATTTATAGCTGTAGTAGCCGGCAGCATAGCCTCCTGCCATGATGTGCGAGAACTGTACAGTCATACAGGTGTCGGGCAACTGTTCACCCAGAATGGCTTTCTTCCAAGCCTGTTTCTCGAAGGGGATGATGTCCTCCGTGAACTCGTTCTTTTGGGTGTAGTAGGCCATATCCAGCAGACCGAATGATACTTGTCGCAGACAGGCTGTGGCCGCCATGAAGTTACGACTCTTGACGATGCGGTCGATGAGCTCGTCGGGTAGGGGCTCGCCCGTCTGATAGTGGAAGGCAAAGGTGCGCAGAAAGTCTTTCTCTACGCTGTAGTTCTCCATGAACTGTGAGGGAAGTTCCACGAAGTCCCACCATACATTGGTTCCTGAGAGACTCTCAAAACGAGTGTTTGCAAACATGCCGTGCAGCGAGTGCCCGAACTCATGGAGGAATGTCTCCACCTCGCCCAGTGTCAGTAGGGCGGGCTTGTCCTCTGTGGGCTTGGTAAGATTCATCACTACACTAACGTGAGGACGCACATTTTCTCCCTTCTTATCGATATATTGTCCCTGGTATTCCGTCATCCAGGCACCGCCCTGTTTACCTTTGCGAGGATGGAAGTCGGCATAGAAGACAGCGAGATAGCTGCCGTCCTTGTCGAACACCTCGTAGGCCTTCACATCAGGATGATAGACGGGAATGTCCTTATTCTCCTTGAAGGTGATGCCATACAACTTGTTAGCCAGCCCGAAGACACCCTCTATCACTTTCGACAGTTCGAAGTAAGGGCGCAACATCTCCTGATCGATGTTGTATTTCTTCATCTGCAACTTGTGCGAGTAGAAACCAGAGTCCCAAGGCTTCATTTTATCTATATCCTTATGGGCCAAATTACGCAGTTCGTCGCGTTCCTTAACCGCTGTTGGCTTGTATGCATCAACAAGGTCGTTGAGCAGGCGATAAACACCATGCGTATTGCTGGCCATGCGACGCTTCAGCACGTAGTCTGCGTAAGTCTTGTAGCCTAATAGCTGGGCAATCTCCCGACGCAGGTTGATGAGTCGCTTGCATATCTCGATATTGTTCTCAGCGTTATCGTGGGTACAGATGGTATTGCGCGCCATATACATCTGCTTGCGCAACTCACGCTGGGTAGAGTAGGTCATAAAGGGTGAGTACGATGGCATGTCCAGCGTGAACACCCACCCCTGTTTGCCTTGTTCCTTGGCAGTAAGCGCTGCAGCCTCGCGCGCTGTTTCGGGCAGACCGTCGAGCTGTGCCTCATCGGTGATGTCCAGCGTAAAGGCCTTCTGTTCCTTCAGCAGATTCTGCGAGAACTGCAGAGAGAGCATCGAAGCCTCTTCTGTCAGTTGGCGCAGACGTTCCTTGCCAGCTTCGTCAAGCAGGGCACCAGAGCGCACGAAACCCTCGTAGCAGTTGTCGAGTAGCATCTTCTCCTCTGGCGTCAGTCTCCTGTGGTGCAGGTGTACCTGACGGATACGCTCAAAGAGTCGGGGATTCAGACGCACGTCGTTGGCATGCTGTGTCAGGATGGGTTGCATCTTTTGTGCCAGCGCATCCATCTCATCGTTGGTCTCCGCACTGAGCAGGTTAAAGAACACCGTGGATACACGCGACAGCAGGTCGTAGTAGCCCTCGTCCTCCTCCGTATTAATAATGGTGTTGTCGAAGGTGGGTTTCTCCGGATTGTTGATGGTTTTCTCTATCTGTTCGTTGTCACGACGGATACCCTCCATGAAAGCCTCCTCGAAGTCTTCCAGGCGGATACGGTCAAAGGGCACGGTGTCGTGCGGTGTGTTATAGGGTTCAAAAAAAGGATTCATACTAACGTTTTCTCTCTTACAGCCTGCAAAGTTACGAATAAGTAAGCAAAATGCCAAATTTATTTGAGCATTTTCGAACGAAAGTAACTTCACCAAAGGTGAAAGTTACGATTAAGTGAGGAAAAAGCAAGAAAAAATAGTATTATTTTTATTTACATGAGCAAGCGTTCGAGCAAAGGTATCTCGATACGGCCACGATGGAGCGTCAGCTGTTGGTCGCGCTGCATGTCGTTAAGGGCGTGACTGATGTCCAATCGACTGTCGTTGAGGTCGTCGGCAATCTGTTTCATCAGCACGTAGAACGTCTTGGGACCGGCAGGGTAGAGACAACGCGAGAAGAAGTAGCGCACCAACCGCTCGCGCAGACTCTTGGGTGCTGAACGCCAGTCACGACGATGCAGACGCTGACTTTCTGTCGCCATGATGTTCAACAGGTTCAGGCGGAACACTAGCTGTGTCTCCAGAAGCAGCAACACTTCCTGCTTGTCGATGGTGATGAAGTTACAGGGACTGTCTGCTCGGAACGTACTGCTGTAGCGTTGAGACAGTCCGAAGAGACGGTCGGGCTGTACGATAAACGGCGCCTTGATGGTTTCTACGACTCGGCAACCACCATCGTCACTCAGCGTCTCACACTGCAAACTGCCATGCGTGAGGAAGGTCAGGTGCGTACAACTGTCGCCCTCCTTGACAAGGCTCTTTCCTTGTTGCAACTTCATGAATCCCAGCTTGGTATGTGTCACCACCTCCATCAGGTCAGCATGACTCATGCCTTGGAACAGCGAGAAACGTAACAGTTGGTCGTAGATTTCCATCTTACTTCTTACTTCTTACATCAACCTCTTACTTCGCTATCTTATCTTTGAGGCTGGGGGAGTACCATACGCCCATCTTGCCGTGGTCGTCGTAGATGAGGTAAGCCATGAGGTCTGGATTACGCTCCAGGATTTTCTTGGCACCCTCGAAACCCATCACCATGAAGGCTGTGGCATAGGCATCGGCACGCATGCAACGGTTGGTGAGTACGGTGGCAGAGAGGATGCTGTGCTGTACGGGATAACCTGTCTTGGGATCGATAGTATGGGCATATTTACGCTTCCCCTTGTAGTAGAAGTTGCGGTAGTTGCCACTGGTGGCCATCGCCTTGTCGGTGAGGTTGAGGACGGTCTGCAACTCGTTACCCTCCTGCAAGGGGTCATCGGTGGGTTTGGTAACACCAATCTTCCAAGGTATACGTTTCTCGCTGATGCCGTGGGTCACCACCTCGCCACCAATCTCAACCATGTAGTTGTCGATGCCTTTCTCCTCCAGCAACTGCGCTACGGCATCCACGCCATAGCCCTTGGCAATAGCTGAACAGTCAAGGGTGATGCGAGGATCGCTCTTAATGACGTGCTTGCCATCATATCTTACTTTCTGATACCCCACGATAGCCATCAGAGAGTCGACAGCGTGCTTGTCGGGCATCTGCTCATTCTTGAAACCAAAGCCCCACGCGTTGACCAGTGGAGCAACGGTGATATCGAAGGCACCATTGGTGTCCTCGCTAATCTTCTGTGCCTGTTGGAACACCTCCACGAACATCTGGTTGAGTTCTACGGGCTGGTTGTTGTTGACCTTGGAGATGATGCTCTCCTTATTGAACATCGACAGAGCATTGTCCACCTCCTTCATCCGGGCCTCCAGTTCTGGCTGCAGATCGTCATCATACTGATAGGTAATATGATAGGTCGTACCGAAGATGGTGCCAGCGCACTTCTGGTAGGGCATGTTATGCTGCTGCCGGATGATGAGGACGGTACCCACGATGAGTAGCACCAGGAAGGGAATCTGCCAGAGTAGTCGTTTATTACGGTTTGTAGTCATATTAGTAGTTGTTTCGTTTCTTTCGAGGTTCCGATGTTTCGAAATTTCGAAGTTTCGAGATTTAAATATCAATAATCACATTAAAGTTCATACCAAAGTTGTCTTGGTCGTTGACGCCGAAGCCGGGGACATACCAGGAGTTGCCGATGTCACCCTCCTTGTGGAAGATACGGCGCTTATAGCGGACCGTCCACCCTAGGTGGAAAGGACCGTAGATGGTGGCGTCGATGCCGATGAGGCCCTCCAGCCAGTGCTGGTAGCAGCTGATACTCTCGTCAATGATGTCCGATTTCGTCTTATAGACAGGGTCTTCCATGCCTATGCAGAGGATGTCACAGTTGTAGTTGGTGAAGGCATAGCGGAAACCGGCATAGATGCGGTAGGGCTCGTGCTTCTTCTTCATGATATTCCAGTCCATACCCAGTCGGAAGTAGGGGGCCGTGGTCTTGTAGGTCAGTCCTGTTACCTCGTCGTTTTCGTGATTGGCATGACCTATACCCAGCTCAAAGACCGGAAACCACTGGTCGTGCAGATTGATGTGTAGGGCTCCCTCGTACTCACCGGTGTCGCTAATCATCATTCTGGCAGGCCCGATAAGGTCGAACGACAGCGAAAAGCCACGGAAGAAAGGTATGGAGTCTTTCTCCATACGGAATATCTTCTGTGCCTGTGAGTCCTCGATGCCCACCACCAGCAACAGCAGACTAACGGTTAGCCTTGAGATAAAGGAAAAAAGTTTCCGTTTGGTCATAGTTCACTTCCTTGTTATTAATGCTGATGGAATCGATGCCGTGCGAGGTGCTCGTAACAGCGGTAATCGTATGGAAATAGGCAGCCTTGCAGTCTACCGACTCAAAGTGCGGATCGTCTGTTTTCTGGATGCAGATGGTGTCGAACCACTGTTTTTTCATCGTGTCGGTGAGCAGGGTGAAGAGTGAGTCTTCAGCCAGTACGTTACTTGCAGGAATAGCAAAACTAGTTTTGGTGCCACAGAGACGGTTGAGCAGCAGGCTGTCTTTTCTCCCCACACGATGCACCCATACCGACAGGGTGTCAATGCCCATGGTGTCAGTGCCTCCTGTCGGTTTCTTCAGCGCAAAGATGTACTCCACCTTGTTCTTCACAGGACAGTCAAAGCTGACGCAGGACGCTACAGCTGCTAACACGAATATGATGGCGACTATTCTCCGCATCTGATGGTTTTTTCTACTTGGTAGTCGTTACGTCCGGCACTGCTGCGACTGATGAGGTCGCCCAGGAATCCCGCCAGGAACAGTTGTGTACCTATCATCATCATCGTCAGGGCGATATAGAAATAGGGTGAGTCGGTAACCAGTCGCATGGGAACATGGTTATAGAGGGCCCACGCCTTATCAATGCCTAGCCATAGGGCGGAAAAGAATCCAATCATAAACATGATGGTGCCCAGGAATCCGAAGACGTGCATGGGCTTCTTGCCGAAGGTGCCCAGGAACCACAGCGTCAACAGGTCCAGATAACCGTTGACAAAACGGTTCCAGCCCATGAACTTCGATTTACCAAACTTTCTGGCCTGATGGTGTACGGGCTTCTCGGCAATCTTGTCAAAACCGGCATTCTTAGCCAGATAGGGCATGTATCGGTGCATCTCACCATAGACCTCGATGTTCTTGATGACCTCCTTGCGGTAGGCTTTCAGTCCACAGTTGAAGTCGTGCAGGTTCTTGATGCCACTCACCTTGCGGGCAGTGGCGTTGAACAGCTTCGTGGGGATGGTCTTCGACAACGGGTCACCCTGTTTGCGGTTCTGCTTGTAGCCGCTCACCAGGTCGTAGCCGTCTTCTTTAATCATGCGGTACAACTCAGGAATCTCGTCGGGTGAGTCCTGCAGGTCAGCATCCATCGTGATGACAACATCACCTTCAGCTTCTTTAAATCCACAGTAAAGGGCAGGCGACTTACCGTAGTTCCTGCGGAACTTGATGCCCTTGACGTGCTCTGACTTCTCAGACAGTTCGGTGATGACTTCCCATGAACGGTCGGTAGAACCGTCGTTGACGAAGATGACTTCAAACGAGAAGGTATGCTCCTTCATCACGCGCTCTATCCACGCATACAGTTCAGGGAGCGACTCATCCTCATTATATAGAGGTATTACTACTGATATATCCATAATTATCAATTATCATTTATCAATTATCAATTAGCGAATGCGCCTTTCTCAATTATCATTTATCATTTATCAATTAGGGCGTAGCCCGCTTATACACCGCTGCAATGGGCAGTGCCAATAGCAGACCAATGGTAATGTTGACAGACAACATGTTGACGGCATAGTCGATGGGACGCATCTCTGCCAGCGCCTTCAGGTTCTCTTGCAGTTGGTCTTTCAACCCGTAGAGTTCGATAATCTGTTTGCCTTCTTTCGTCATCAGAAACTGGTTGACAGTACTCAGCAGGTAACCGTTGTCGATGAAGGCAAAATAGATGTAGATGGCGGCAGCCAGCAATACGGCAGCATAGAAGAACACCAGCGCCGTGTATGCATAGCCACGACGGAAACTAATAACCCCCTCGCGGGCACCGTCACGGAAATGACGCAGTCTGTTGGCGGCAAACAGTGGCGACACGACAATCAGCAGCAAGGCCAACGTTCCCAGTAGGGGATTGGCAATGCCAAGGATGTAGCAGACGAAGCTGCCAATCCACCACAGTGACAGCAGGGCGCCGTCCTGTCGTGCAAATGCTTTTAGCTGATGATACTCTTCAGGTGTCATAATCGGGTGCAAAGGTACAAATAATCATGCGAAATGCAAAATTTTTAGCCAAACATTTGTGGTTTCGCAAAAAAATGCGTACCTTTGCAGCCGCTTTCGGAGGAAAGTCCTTATGCATTATGCATTAAAACGGGCAGTCCTGTACGGCCAGCTCCCTCGGAATCCCCCAGGATGGGAACATAGCAAGGGTACTTGGTTGTAGCGGCGCGATATAGATCGCTGCCCACCCGCCTCTTTAGCTCAGTTGGCCAGAGCACGTGATTTGTAATCTCGGGGTCGTTGGTTCGAATCCGACAAGAGGCTCAACAGAAAAGGCTTGGAACTCCAAGCCTTTTTTCTTTTATTCGTTAGATTCGTGTTCGTTATTCTAAGTCCACCACTGTGATTCCTGCTCCACCAAACTGTACGTGTTCGTCCTTGGCCTTCTTGACGTTGGGAACAGTATTCAGATACTGGCGAATCAGTTGTCTGAGAATGCCTGTTCCTGTACCATGCAGGATGCGCACACGACTTAGTCCTATCAGGATGGCATCGTCGATGAAGTGCATCACGGTATCGATGGCCTCGTCGCCTCGCATACCGCGAACGTCCAAGTCTTGGTGGAAGTTCTGGCGTCGGTCTTCCATCGTGGCACGCGTCATGTGCGACGTCTGAATGGCCAGGTGTGCATGCTTGTCAGCAGGATTGTTTGTTGCCTGCGGTTTGGCTGCAGACTCCAACTGTTCCAGTTTTACCTTGCTTCGCAGTCCGCCAAACACCACCGTGGCTTGCTTGCCCTGAATGCTTTCTATCTCGCCAACACTATTGGTACCCTTGATGCGCACAGTATCGCCTTTCTTCAGCGGACGATGGGGGTCGTTCAGATTGGCCTTGGCTCTGGCAGCCAACTTCTCACTGGCTATGCGCTCCTCTTCGCCCTTCCTTTCCTTACGCTGCGCTTTACGGGCCTTGCGCTCCTCCATCTGGCGCAGTTTCTTGGCGAAGTCTTCTTCGCTCATCAGTCCACGCGTATCGTCATTCTTTACCTGCTCACGGAATTCCTGCAGTTCTTCACGAATCAGTCTTGTCTGTTCCTTCTCAGCCTGTGCCTCCTTAATCTCTCGGATGGCATTCTCTATCCGTCGGTTTGCCTCTGCCAACAGTTCTTCAGCCTGTTGTTTGGCGCGATTCAGAATGGCTTTGCGCTCGCGTTCTATCTCTTCCAAGTTGGTCTCGTAGCGCTGGATATGTCCCTCCAACGACTTCTCGTGCTGGTGGATGGTCTGTCGCTTACCCTCCCAGTAACGCTTGTCGCGCACAATGTCCTGCAGATATTTGTCGCTCTGGATATACTCGCTACCAACAATCTCCGAGGCATCGCTGATAACCTCCTCGGGAATGCCCGTCTTCCTTGCGATCTCTATGGCAAACGATGAGCCAGGCTGACCTATTGACAACTGGAACAGTGCCTGCATCTGATGACGGTCATAGAGCATCGCACCATTGATGACTCCAGGATGGTCTTCGGCAAAGTGCTTCAGGTTCTGATAGTGGGTGGTGATGACGCCAAAAGCCTCCTTCTTCCAGAACTGCTTCAGCACGGCTTCTGCAATGGCTCCGCCAATGGTCGGTTCTGTACCTCCACCAAACTCGTCAATCAGCAGCAGTGTGCGATTGTTGGCCTGCTTCATCATGTTCTTCATGTTCAGCAGGTGGCTGGAGTATGTTGACAGGTCGTCGGCTATCGACTGCTCGTCACCAATGTCTATCATAATGTTTTGGAAGACACCTACCGTACTCCTGTCACCAATGGGTATCGATAGTCCGCATTGCACCATGTATTGCAACAGTCCCACCGTCTTCAGACATACCGACTTACCACCAGCATTAGGACCAGAGATGATGAGGAGGCGTTTGTCCTTAACGAGCATGATGTCCAGTGGCACCACTTTTTTATCTTGCTTTGCCAACGATCGCTGCAGCAGCGGGTGAATGGCACGAATCCAGTCCATGGTGGGCTCCGCCTTTACCTCAGGTTCAAAGGCCTGCATCTGTTCGGCCATCTCAGCCTTGGCATGCACCAGGTCTATCTCTGCCAGGAAGCGGTACGAGTCCAGTACCTCCTGCACGTGTGGGCGCAGTTCGTCAGAGAAAACTGTCAGGATGCGGATAATCTCGCGACGCTCGGCAGCCTCCAGTTCGCGCACCTTGTTGTTGGCTTCCACCACCTCGGCAGGCTCGATGAATACCGTCTTACCCGTGGCACTCTCGTCGTGTACGATACCCTTGATTTTGCGTTTCAGTCCTGGTGCTACTGGTATCATCAGTCGTCCGTCGCGCAGGGTAGGGGCTACGTCTTGGGCTACCAGACCATCGCGCTGGGCGGAGTGTAATATAGTATATAAGGTACGCGATATCGACCCTGCTGTCTGTTCTATCTCGTGACGGATGCCTGCCAGCGTCATCGAGGCAGAGTCCTTGATTTTGCCAAACTTATCCAGAATAGAGTCTATGCGACGAATAATGGCTGGGAACGTCTGTACGTCTTCAGCCATGCGGTGCAGGGCAGGGTAGAGGAATTCAGGGCGCTCGTCATCACCGTTGTTCTTGTTCAGGAACGTTACGATAATCCCTATCGTTTCCAGTGAGCGACGCAGGTCGAAGAGTTCATCCTCTTCTATATGGGTGTTCTCCATTCGCAGGCGAGCCACCGACTCGCGCACGTCGAAGAAGTAGTTCATCTCAGGCTTCTCTGTGGCCTGCATCAGTCTGCGCATCTCGCGCACTTGCGCCATCTGTTCGTTCACCATGTTGGCATCGTCCGAGAAGGTTATCTCGTCCACCTTCTCCTGTCCCAGCGAACTCTGGCAGTGGCCTTTCAGCAGGCGCCGTATTTCGTCGAATCCTATTTTTTGTTCGTAGTTGTTTGGATAAATCATGCTGCAAAGGTACGAAAAAACACTATTATATTCAAAAAAGTTGCATTAAAATTTGGTAATTTCATTTTTTCGTCGTACCTTTGCACCCGCTTTCGAGATTTTCGAGCACTGGAGAGATGGTAGAGTGGTCGATTACAGTAGTCTTGAAAACTACCGTACCGAGAGGTACCGGGGGTTCGAATCCCTCTCTCTCCGCCATTTAATGAAAAGGGAACCTTACGGATTCCCTTTTTTTGTGCCTGAAAATCAACTGCTTGCATTTTTAATCCATTGGAAATCTGCTATATAGAGGGAGGAACGTCCCTAAAATGACATAAGCAGTCATCGGACATCTTCCGCTATCATAAGCACGGAATGTATTACCAGATGTATTACCGCCCCCCGCTGTCAATAGTTTAAAGTAATACTTTTAGTTAAAAATGAACAAGACACCGTTATTAGAGTTCGTTTACAACCGCAAAAAGACTGCGGCAACGAACAGGGAGGCAGCTGTTGAACTCAGAATCACTTTTGAGCGTAAACAGAAGTACATGACAACAGGCATCAGGCTCCTGCCAAAGCATTGGCACAGGGGTGCTGTGGTAAATCGAATTGATGCCCGTGAGTTGAACGAGACTTTGGAAAAGCTTATGGCTGAGGTTCGCCAGGTCATTCTTGACATGATGGGCGAGAGCGTAATGGACATCTTTTCTATTCAGGAGAGGTTGAAGCGTAAACGAGCAAGCGCTATCTCGTTCTTAGAGTTCTGCGAACAGCGGACAAAGATCCGTCAGTATGGCAAGGCTGATGACAGTAAAGAGCGTTACAGCCGTTTCATGCGGTTCTTCTCTGCATGGGGCAAGATCCGCTATTTCGAGGATGTAACCGATGCAAACATCTTGGCATTGGATGAACATCTGGCAAAGAAGGGACTGAAACCTTATTCTAAGTGGAACAACTACCACCGATTTCTTAATTCCTTCATCTTGGATGCTATCGATGAAGGATTCTTGAAACGTAACCCTTACAAATGGATTCGTATTGACAAGGAGAAATCGAAAGGTGGCATTGGCAAGTATCTTTCTCCATTAGAATTTTCGAAGGTTCGTGATGTTGCATTACCTTCTGAATGTCTTCAGAGAGTTCGCGATGTGTTCGTGTTTCAAACTTACACCTGTCTTTCTTACACCGACCTACACGACTTCGATGTGAGCAAAATAAAGGAATTGAAAGGTATGAAAGTTTACGTTGGAAACCGATCTAAGACGAAGCAGACGTTCACAATCCCACTACTATCACCAGCCTTAGCCGTGCTGAAAAAGTATCAGAATAAGTTACCCGTCATCAGTAACGTTAAATATAACGAGTACCTGAAGATTATTGCTCAAGCAGCAGGCATTGACAAACCCGTATCGAGCCACTGGGCAAGGCATACTGGCGCAACATTACTACTCAATGAAGGCGGCATGGATTTGAAGACGGTAGCAAAGATTTGCGGTCACTCATCCTTTAAAATTACAGAGCAAGTCTATGCTAACATGCTCGATGATACTGTTGTTGATAAGATGGCTGCGTATGAGAAAACACTGAAATAAAAACTCCGCATATCTTTGTACTCGAAATCCTGCAGATGATTCCACATATCAATCCGCAGAGATATTTGAGGAATACAATGCGGAATACAATGCTGGATAAAATTATTTATGTCAAACAAAAATTGTATTAGTATGAAACAAGTAAATCGACAAAATCAGTATGCGGAATTTTCGATGACCATTTCAACGAGCAGAGAGCTATGGCGCTACCTGTTTCGTGGGCAGAAAAACTCATCAGAAAAACTTACGCGTGTAGAGGCGTTCCACGATCTTATAGAACGGCAGTATGCTGCACTACAGCAAGAGAACGAATGCATCTTTGGGAGTATAAGCAGCCTGTCGAGAGCCTGGCACTGGGATAGAGATACCACGAGTGCCTTTATTGCAGATCTGGTAAAGTTTGGGGCGGTGAGTCGTTACGACATAGGAAAACGTGCAGTTTTAAAACTGAACTGTACTATCGGCTAATGATCCATTCTAAGGCACCATAGATGCCATCGGATGCAGAAGACTGCTGCTTGTGGTATCCCTATAATCCAGACGTCCTTAGTGCTGTTACACCGTCTTAAATTGGGTGGCGTGTAACAGCACTCTTTTTACACATGTATTTTCGGAATCGTCATATAGCTTTCCCAACAATCCTCGCAGAGTGTCGAAAATTCTCTAAAGGCGCTTGCGCCTATTGCGAAAATTCCGCAATAGAGGTAGCCTAATACCTGCCTTGGGAAAAAATCCCGCAAGCAGCCGCCACAAACCAAGGTTGAGCAAGCTCATTGGCTGAATAGGCTTAGGGACACCCCGAGACCCCGCACCAAAACGTTTATCCGACGAAACACTAAGCGCACAAGAAAAATGACGAAGAATAACATTTCCCAAAGGTCTGCATTCTGGTTGATGATTTGCATGGCAATCTATGATGATAGTCTTAGTGTTGATGACGGGCCTGAATAGAAATGAAATTGCTCGACAAACATTTTTCCCATAAGCAAGAAATAATCTCGAAGTTGTTAGGTAGTCGTAGAAAAGCCCCTCGCTAAGTCCATGATGATATCGTATCTCATCGAACTCTTTCCTGTTGATGAAATATATTTTATGTTGGGTCGCTGACAGGTCTGCCAGATGACCTCCCGATTGCGCAAACGATAGAACAAAATAGCATATAAGATACACCCTCTTTAGATTTACATGTTATCATGGAACACAGATCTTCGTTAACCAACTATTATTGTTTGATTTCAATGCGGAAATTTTGTCTATCGAATGCAAGGAGAAGAATGCCAAGAATGTGCAATGACCATACAAGCCTTTATAGTGAGGAAACTAATGCGGAAACTAATGTGGTATTAGTGCCATACCTCTATCGAGTAGTTCCACATATTCATTCTACACGATTTTCCACTCTTTATATGGGTAAAAGAACCGCAATTAAAATATTGCTTAGAAAGCGACAGTTTTCGGTAAGATTCGTCAGCTGTCATGCAAGAATTTTGCCTATCAAAATATTTTTCTCCTTTGAAGCGATGTCTCGATATACTTCCATTCGAAACAAAAAACATTTTGATTTTTGCTCACTAATTCGTATCTTTGCAATCAGATTAAAAAACGTTCCTTCAAATGGAGGGGACGGGCATCCTCAAACGAAAAGGATATTTTCAAATTTGAAATTATTCAGGTTAAAAGACGCCTCAATTATCATTCCACAGCAGTATATTTATTACTCTCAAAAACAAACTGAACAACTATGACATAATAATGACTTGTTATTGCCACAATAACGAGTCTATAACTGAAGCTTTTTCTGCATCATTAAAAGCAAATACTTTCTCAAACCACCAAAAGTACTCAAAATACTAAAATATTTCCGATTTTATTTGGTAGTTTCAAGATAATTAATTAAATTTGCAGCCATGATGACAAAAAGTAATCGAAATACTAAAGAAAAAATTAAACTTAGAGATGTTGCAAGAATACTCTCTGGGGTTTATGCAAAGGGAAATCCTACGGGGGAAATAGCTTGTCTGCAGATTAAGGACTTGCAAATGAGTTCCCCCCAAACGACCGCCATGCGTATAGAGTACGCCCATAAGTTAGACCGTTACATGTTAAAAAAAGGGGATTTGCTTTTTGCTGGTAAGGGGACGACCTATCTATGTAAGGTGTTTAACCTTGATATTCCAGCGGTGCCTTCTACTACATTATATTCTATAAGACTACATTCCAGTATAGTTAGTCCAGAATATCTCTGTTGGTATTTAAACCACCCACGTGTAGTAGCATCTATCAAAACCGCGCAAGCTGGCAGTGGAACACCACTTATCCACAAGCCCACATTAGAGAACTTGGAGATTATAGTGCCAGATCAAGAGACGCAACGCTTGATTGTTGAGCTGTCCTCTTTGCAGAATAGAGAAAAGGAGATACTAGAAGCGATAGCGGAAAAGCGAATACAGATTACCAATCAGATACTTATCAACGAATTAAAGAAATAACATATATGGAAATTAAGAAGATTGCCCAAGAAGACATTAACAGAACCGTATGGAAGGCATGTGACACTTTCAGAGGTGTGATAGATCCGAGTCAGTATAAGGACTATATCCTTACTATGCTTTTCTTAAAGTATGTGAGCGACGTATATAAATCCAAGCTGAACGAATACCTTATTAAATATAATAGTGATAAAGAACGGGCAGAGCGAGCCATGCGTCACGAACGATTTGTAGTTCCCCAACGCAGTTCGTTTGATTTCCTCTATGATAACAGGAACGCCACTAACATTGGCGAACTGATTGACGAAGCCCTGGCAGACCTTGAAGATGCCAACCGTGAGAAGATGAGCAGCGAGGATGGTAGCAGCATTTTCCGCAACATCAGTTTCAATAGTGCCAACTTGGGTGAGCCCAAAGAAAAAAATGCCCGTCTGAAGAATCTGTTGCAGGACTTCAGCGATTTGGATTTGGATGAATCCCATTTGGAGAATAACGACATCATTGGCGATGCCTACATGTATCTTGTTTCCACCTTTGCAGGAGAGGCTGGTAAAAAGGCTGGCGATTTCTTCACACCAGCAGAAGTTTCTACGCTGTTGGCCAAACTGACGAAGAGCAAGCCTGGTGCTCGTATTTGTGATGTAACTTGTGGCTCTGGCTCTTTGCTGATTAAGGCTGGAAAGGAAGTGGGCAATAACAACTTCTCGCTCTATGGTCAGGAGGTTAATGGCAGTACATGGGCTTTGGCGATGATGAATATGTTCCTGCATGGATTCGATAATGCCGTTATCCGTTGGGGCGACACGTTGCGCAATCCTAAACTGAAGGTCAACGACAAACTGATAAAGTTTGACACCGTGGTAGCCAACCCACCCTTCTCTCTCGACAAATGGGGAGCAGAGGAAGCCGCAAGCGACCCTTATAACCGTTTCTGGCGTGGCATCCCCCCAAAGAGCAAAGGCGACTGGGCTTTTATCAGTCACATGCTGGAGGTTGCCGATGATAACGATGGGAAGGTTGGCGTTATCATTCCTCATGGCGTTCTCTTCCGTGGTGGTAGTGAAGGCAAGATTCGCCAGTATATCTTGGAGAATGAGCACACCCTGGAAGCAGTCATCGGCCTGCCTGCCAACTTGTTCTATGGCACAGGCATTCCTGCCGCCATTGCTATCTTCCGCAAGGGCCGTAACTCAAAGAATGTACTATTCATTGATGCCAGTCGCGAGTTTGAGAACGGAAAAAATCAAAACAAACTCCGCGAAAAGGATATTGAGCACATCGTCACGACGTACCAGAAGTTTGTTGTTGGCGAATTTGCTCCTGGCGTAGCAGAAGACAAATATGCCTTTGTCGCCACTCCTGATGATATTCGCGAGAATGATTTCAACCTCAATATCCCTCGTTATGTTGACACATACGAGGAAGAAGCCGAAATCGACATCCCTGCTGTTCAGAAAGAAATAGAGCAATTAGAGGGAGAACTGGCAGAGGTTCGAACCAAAATGAAAGAGTATTTAAAACAGTTAGGGTATTAATCGACCATCTCGCTGAAGTCAACGAAATGGTATGGATGGTAAATAATTAGAAAACAAAAAGATATGAAAAAAAGTGACGAGTTATTCAAGGAGTGGCAATCTCTTCAGCCACTGAAAGAAAGTGATCAAAGAAGACTTGATCAAAAGTTTATGTTGGAGTTTAACTATAACTCCAATCACATAGAGGGAAATACTCTCACTTATGGTCAGACAGAATTTCTTCTGATGTTTGGCAAAGTCGTTGACAATGCGAATATGAAGGATTTGGAAGAAATGAAAGCCTCTAATGTTGGCTTAAAAATGGTGCGATTAGAAGCCGAAGACAAAGAGAGGCCATTAACAGAATCGTTTATTCGTGAGCTTCATCATACTTTACTTAGAGAAGATTATGAAGAACGACGGGAATATCCAGATGGTTCTGTGCGTACTTACACAGTTCATGCAGGTATTTATAAAACACGTCCCAATTCTGTTAAGACTGTAACTAATGAGATCTTTGAATATGCATCTCCAGAAGAAACTCCAGCACTTATGACGGATTTGATCCAATGGTATAATGAAGAAGAGCGAAAGGGCCAAATGAGCCCGATAGAAATAGCTACGCTATTTCATTATAGATATATTCGTATTCATCCTTTCGAAGATGGAAATGGACGTGTATCAAGATTAATTGTCAACTACATTTTACATCGTCATGGGTATCCTATGATAGTTGTTAAGAGTTCAGATAAAACCAATTATCTAATAGCACTTAACCGATGCGACTTAGCTGTTGGTAAGGTCCCCGCAGACGGAGCCCATGCTCCACTCGAACGAATCTTGCCATTTGTTGAATACATGTCTAATTGTTTAGAAAGGGCATTAAACATTTCTATAAAAGCCGCAAAGGGTGAGAGCATTGAAGAAGAGGATGATTTTGAAAAGCAATTGAGAATCATCGAACGAAATGCCAAAAAAGAAATACCTCAAGATTCTCATATTGTAACTCCTCAAGACAAAATTGATGTGTTTAATAAGTTTCATAGGCAGTTGACGGATAGAATAATAAATGCATTAAATCCTGCTATTGCCTTTTATAACACGCTGACCGTCCATTATTTTATGACAAAAGATCGGGATAAAATTAGTGGTACAGGATTCTTTGAACTTAACAGTAAGGAGGAACTTGGTCCTGATATATCTGAAAGGAATATGAACATATTAAAAGAGGCACAATCTATAATGATGCATATAAGATTACAGGGCGTAAAATCCATCTACAAAATGAAAGACACCCCTATTCGCTTAAGTGCAAGCGTATTTTTTGACTTGCAGCACTATACGTTTAATGGTACTACATATAGATACGGGACTTATCCTACATCAACTCAACTTGATAATTTTATCAAAGATATTAAGGATTATGTATTGAAAACAATCCAAAAAGCAACCGAAGCATGATAACAATACAAGATTTATATAATATCGTTGGCAATAAGATTTCCAATGAGATGGGAAAAACCATCATAAGGAACAACTTTTCGCCCCATATTGCTGATCAAATGTGTAATGCAATAGATGCACATGAATCAGCAGAGCATTTTCAGCGATTAATGCAAGAATGGATAGAACTTCAGCAGAGGCAGCAACAAATAGTCCAAGCTTTTCTTTCTCAATACTACAATAAATGACAGAGAAAACAAACATACCAAAGGGATATAAAAACTCTCCACTTGGCATTATTCCTAAGGAATGGGAAGTGAAGAGGCTGGGGGATTGTACACGTCTTCTTACCAATGGTTTCGTAGGAGTTGCAACTCCACATTATACAGAAGATCCAGACGGAATAACATATATTCAAGGGTTTAATGTAACAGAAGGAGGATACAATCTCACTGGAATAAAAAAAGTGACGAAAGAATTCCATAAGAAGAACTCAAAATCATCATTACAGGATGGTGATTTACTTACGATTCAAACTGGTGACATTGGTCTTACGACAATAGTTCCAAAAGAATTAGAAGGAAGCAATTGCCATGCTTTAATTATTTCGCGTTTCAAAGAAGGGGTATTGCCTCGCTTTATGCTTTATTACTACAACTCCACTATTGGGCGTCATAGATTCCACATAATAGAAACAGGGTCAACAATGAAGCATATTAATACTGGTGACCTATTCAAATTCTATGTTCCTGTTCCACCCATTGAAGAACAAAATAAAATAGTTGAGATTGCAGATTTATGGGACACCGCCATAGAGAAACAATCGGAATTAATTAAAAAACTCAAATTGCGCAAACGTGCATTGATGCAGCAACTCCTTACAGGCAAAAAGCGCCTGCCAGGTTTTAGTGGGGAG
>JAEEGG010002502.1_pt1 | contig 47284 bp, 43 predicted proteins | sample 9134161 | NCBI WGS metagenome assembly JAEEGG01 (sample SAMN16246543, study PRJNA631951) | gut metagenome | biome: gut microbiome; feature: rumen; material: CR-attached | host: Bos | place: Iran: Karaj | collected 2018-10
TCAAGTTCTGGAATATCTGGAGGTGTGTCTGTGACTGGCTGAGTGAACTGCCATCCTCAATGGTCATGGTCTGAAGGATCACGAGCTTGGAGAGCTCTGAGTTTGCCCGGTCAATACGCTTATCAAATACGTTGTAGGCATCCCCGCGTGTGGTTTCCTTGATTTCCACCTCTGTACCTTCGGGGAAAATACCCCATCCGGCAGAGCCCATTGTTTCCATCATCTTCTCAATCTCGTCGATGTCCTTGTCATCGCGACTGGTAGACTTGGCCACGCGGAAGGGAATACCGAACATTTCACCGAACTGATCCCAGAAAGCGAAGGTATTCTTTTTGGGTATCGTCTGGAGTGCTGCTTTCAAGTAGAGTCCGAGATCTTCTTTTCTCCCGGCCTCAATCAGATAGTCGCAGAAAGGCGGCTGGTGATAGTCGATCCCTGAATCCCATGTCTCTCCGGCATGGCGCACAACACGCCCCTTTTCCGGAATGACATGTTTACGAGGAATGAGTGTCACCCCGTCAAACATCATAACCCCAGCGGCATTGGTGGTGACCTCCCCCAGCTCTATGAGTGAGTGGCCCCAGGCATTGGCATCGAGGCAGTAGTCCATGAGATCCTTGAACCATGTGTTATCAAAGATCTTCTTTGCCTCTTCGTCATCGGATCCGTCTGACTTGGTCAGCTTGAACGAACGGGCCTTTACGAATCCCTTGCGCTGTGACAGGCAGCCTGTCAGGTGCAGGTCTGCGTCCACATCACGGTAAATGTCATAAAGACGATTGCGATTAGGGAAGTTCACATCGATGGCCATCTGCCATGCAGCCCTCCAGTCACCCAGGTCCTTACGGGTGAGGGCATCGGTTGTACGCATCAGCTCTACAATGAGTTTCTGCGCTTTCTTGTGATCCTGAGGACGTGCCAGATTTAGATTCCCAAACTTGGTATGCAGGACGCGCGGTTTGCCCGTACCGGCTTTTCTCTTATTGCTGCTCATAGTTTACCACTCATGTTTTAATTTCTTGTTAGATTTGAAAATAACGGTGCCTACGGCAATAGTATCGCCATTCTCGTCAACCGGCAGGGGAAGATCTGGCACAACAATGCCTGCCTGTACGTCCTTCAGCCACTTGATGGCACGGTCATAGCGTTCTTTGCGAATCTCACTTCCCATCTTCTGCGGCAATGATGCGGAAAGGTGATACAGTGTCATGTCACAAAGATACATTACAATGGTAGAATTCCGTTGGTCGCCCTCTGCGGCGAAGATGGCCTTAACGTCGTATTTCGGTCTGAGGTAGCCGGCCATTTCCTCCTGTGCCTCACGCTCTGCGGTATGCACATTTTCCTGGCTGACCTGTGAGATCGCCTTATAGCCATTTTCCCCAATAACAACCTTGTAATCGCTTTCTGTCAAAGTCATAGCCGTAAGTTATTTGGTGATATACAATGCACGTTTCTCAATATCCTCGATGCGGGTACCCTTCTTGAAGTATCGCTGCCGGATAAGACGGCGACAGTCCTGTTTTGCCACCACCTGTAGTTTTCCGTTCAGGAGAATCACAAGGAATTTCATACGCTGTAGCCTGTGCATGTTGTCAGCCTTGCGGACGGCACGTTTGAAGCGCCAAGCGAAAAGAAGTCTCTTAATCAGTTCTTTCATCTTACCAGTTGTTTTTAGAACGCCTACGACGGCCAATGCGGGGCTTGAAAGCCTTCTGACGTACTGAGCGCTGGAATTTCCAGATGGCTCCTTCGTCGGCATCAGGCGCATCGTCGTGCGCAGCCGATCCGTGCTCGAGTGCCAAGGTCTGCTCAATGCCAGTCTCAAAGTCCTGGTCGTTCTGTTTGTCGATATTATAGAAAATAAAACCACGTTCCCATAGTGGAGATACCGCCTCGATGCGCGACACCTTTTCCGGTTTGTCGCGTTTGTCTGGCAGCAGAGGCAGCTGATAGCCCCTGATATTGCCCTCCAGCGTAAAGTCATCGAGCAAGGTGTCCTGCATGAAATTTGCCTCCATATAGAATTGCACTGCCACATTCTCAGGCAGTCGCTCGTAGAGGTCATAGAGCCATGTCACCATTGCGCGTACTGTGTCCTGACGAACCCAGCAGTCAATCAAATGGTACTCTGTGCCGATGCGCCCCCAGAACCGGCAAGCCTTATAGTCATTCTTGCGTGAGGACTTAAAAGACGGGTCAGTATAGCAAATCAGTTGGTCGTATTTTTTTAGCGGCAGGATCTTTTTGTACTTGATCCATTCCCGTTTGAAAATACCACCCTCGGTAATAGGGTTGTGCATCATTTCCTTCTCCCAAAGGCGATAGCCCATGAATGCCTTCATCTGTTCTGCCTCCTGGCGGGTCCATTTCTCTTTCCAGACCGGATTTCCGTCTTCATCGACGGCCTTGATCTTCGAGAGGGTCACGCCCTCGGTCTCAGAGATCTCTTGCAATACAGAATTCTTGCTAATGAGGTTTCCCACCATGATAAAGCGGCCACGTCCAACGTCAAGCGCCCCGAATAGTGCTGACTTGACCCATTCCGTCATTTCGCGCACACGGCGCTCATTGCGGCAGAGTTCGTCATCATCGAGGTCGTCAATAACGATATAGTCCGGGCGTGCCTCACGGTTGCGGAGTCCACGCGGTGACTGTCCGCGACCCTTGGCTATGAACGCTATGCCCATCTTGCTGATGAACTCCCCATCCTGCCAGTCACCTTCTGACTTCTGCGGCCCGAAATCGGCAATGAGGCGCTGGTTAAACTCCAGTTCTGCCTGAATGTCGCCCAGCAGACCCTTTGCAGCATCCTCAGACTTTGAAACCACCACCATGAAATGGATCAAGGGGCGTTCCTGGAATATGAGCCAGAGCGGTGTAAAGACATCGCAATGCGTGGATTTCGCATGTCCGCGCGGCCACATATATACCGCTTTGAGGTTTGGAGTCCGCTTGATCTGGTTGGCAGCCGCATTGTGGAACGGGGCATTATGTACGATGCGGGCTGGACGGCCCTCTGCGTCATACTGAGTAAGGTAATGGGGGAAATAAAACTCGCAGAAATCTGCATAGTTAGTTCTGAGCCGGCGCAGGCGCTGTGTGCGCTCTGCGTCAGTCTCGGCAGGTCGGAGCGACGTTATTTTCTGTATGCGTTCACATTCCTCCTGCCATTTCTCACGTGCGAGTCTCTCTTCCTGAGTCATGTGTTAGAGCGGAGATCCTGGAGCCATTTTCTCCATTAGGAACTTATTTTGGTACTTATTGATGGCCTTGATGAGTTCCGGGGTGATTTCTGGGTCGTAGGAGGCATTGAACTGTAGCCACTTGTTGAAAGCCATAAAGACCTCGATGGCGTCAACCACGTTAGCCTTCTTGTCAAGTTTCTCGATGACAGCCGAGAACTTTGCCAGTTTGTCGGCCAGACCTGCAATCAGGGCAGGGTCATTGGAACTGTTGACCTGAGTAATCAAGGTGTCTATTGTGGCCAGCAGTTTGTTGACCAGCTCCGGACGTGTAACATGGGTGGCGGCACGCTGCTCTTTCCAACTCTCTGTGGTACTCCACTTGGAAATGGTATTGCGTGACACCTCCAATTTGTCTGCAATCTCGTTCTGGTCCATTCCGGCGAGATAGAGGGAACGGGCAACGGATTTCTTTCTTTCGATTTCTGCTTTTGTCATATTGCGCAATTTTAAAAATTGATGCTGCAAAATTGCATAAAAAAAGGCACACGTACAAAAAAGTGTGCAACCCTTTCATGCTTGTGTGCAACCCTTGCACACTTTTTTTGAGGTAACAAAAAAAGTTCCTAATATTGCACCAAAATTTCGAGACAATGGCAAGAGTTAGAATTTCAAACAGCAGCATAAACAGCTACGGCACAAGGGTACTGACTGAGGGACTTGACACCACCCAGTATGAGAAGAATCCTGTGCTGCTATATATGCACCAACGCGGCACCGTGATTGGCTACGTTAAGGACATCAAGCGCGAGGGCGATGACCTGACAGGTGAACTGGTTTTTGATGAGGTAACGGATCTCAGCAGACAGTGTAAGGCCCAGTTTGAAAAAGGGAGCCTCCGGATGGTAAGTATGGGTGCCGACATTTTGGAATTGAGCGAAGCCCCTGAGCATATCGCCCCAGGGCAGACACGCCCGACAGTCAGCAAGAGCAAACTGCGCGAGGTCAGCGTGGTTGACATCGGCAGCAACGACGATGCGCTGCGCCTCACCTATGAGGGCAAGGCCCTGGAACTTGGCGCAGATATGGAATGTGGCTTGCCGGTTTTGAAGATCAATAATGTTGAACCAAATAAAAGTGACACAACAATGGAAGTAAAGACTTTATTGCTCGCACTTGGTCTGGCAGAGACCGCAGGCGAGGCGGAGGTGACCGCGAAAATCACAGAGTTGAAAAACGGCGAATCCAAGGCCATTAACCTGGCAGCTGAGATCAAGACGCTTAAGGATGAGAACAATGCGCTGAAGCTGGCGGCTATCACGCAGCTGGTGGACGCTGCCATTGCCGACAAGAAGATTGGTGCCGACAAAAAGGACCACTTCATTGAATTGGGAAAGAAGGTTGGTTGCGAGGAACTGAAAGCCCTCTTTGCCGAAATGCAGCCTGCCGTGAAGCTCTCGACAGTTATCGACCATCAGGGCGGTGCCCCACATGTACAGCAGCCTACTGACGCCAAGAAACTGAGCGACCTGACCCCAGAGCAGCGCGTGGAGCTTAAGGCCAGCGACATCAAGAAATACCGCTCGCTCTACAAGGAAGAGTACGGCGTGGATTGCCCGGTATAAACGTATAACCCTTTAATAACAAACAAGCGAAATGAAACATTCCTTTTCAATGATGCTGCTTGCTGTGGCTTTCAATGCCATCGTAGGCATGTTGTTTGCCCCTATGTTGGGCGTTAGTGCCGCCTATGGTGCCGTTGGTGCCAATGTCGTGGCGGCTTGTGTAGGACAGATGGCACCTAATAGTGCATTGCGTGAAGGTGTCCTGGTTGAGATCTGGACTGGTGAGATGATCAAGCGTCTGCGTGCCGGTCTTGAAGCCACCTGGCTGGAGGGTGTTCCCGACAACAGCGCTGTTGTCAAGGCTGATTGCATCCATCTGGTAGATGTAGGCATCGATCCTGACGTATTGATCAACAATACGACGTACCCGATTGACTTGCAGGACCTGGACGATCAGGACAAGACCATCAGCCTTGACAAGTTCCAGACAAAGGTCACTCCAATTACAGACGATGAACTGCACGCCATCAGTTACGATAAGATGGGCCGCGTAGAGGAAAGTCACCGCAATGCAATTAAGGATGCGGAGTTCCTGAAGGCTGCCCATGCTATGTGCCCGAACAAGAACACGGCATCTACACCCGTGCTGGTTACTACTGGCCAGGATGACGGTACAGGTCGTAAGATTATGACCCCTTCTGATATTGTACGCCTGAAGGCTGCCCTTGATAAGGCCAAGGTGCCAATGGAAGGCCGTCGCCTTGTGCTCTGCCCAGATCACGTGAATGACCTGCTTATGCAGGATCAGAAGTTTGCCAACCAGTTCTACAACTATGAGAGTGGCAAGCCCGTGAACGCATACGGTTTTGAGATCTACCAGTTTGCCAACAATCCTTACTACGGATCAAACGGCATTAAGAAGGCCGTAGGCGCTGAGATTGGCGCCACCGACCGCCAGGCGTCGTTTGCATTCTGGAAGGGCCGCGTATTCAAGGCATCAGGTAGTCTTAAGATGTACTATCGCGACGCCCAGACCAATCCGCAGTATCAGCGTAACGAGATCAACTTCCGCCACTACTTCATTGCCCTGCCTAAGAAGGAAGATGCCAATGTGGCCATCTACAGTGGAACCGTTGGAGCAGCAGCCCCGGCACCAACCCCCACTATCAGCGGTGCCGATACGCTAGAAGTTCCCGCCACCCAAGGCAGTAATAATCGCACTTATGCCACCAGTAACGGTGCCGGTGTAACTGCGCAGACAGATGCAGAGTGGCTGACTGTGGCAGCTGACGGAAACAAGGTGACCTTTACACGTGAGGCATACGCCTACAGTGCCGAGGGCGACAATCCCCGTGTCGCCACCGTAACCATCGGCATTGCCGGTACTGAGGTAACGAAGACCGTAACTGTCAGCCAGGCAATGGCAGAGAACGTTTAAATCTGAGCTATGGCAAGGTTGAAAAGACTGGTAATCCATTGCACCGATACACCTGAGGGCCGTGAGGTGTCCAGTGCTGATATTCGGCTCTGGCACTGCGGCTCGAAGAGTAAGGGCTATCGTGGCTGGAAGCAGGTTGGCTATACTGACATGATACACCTCAATGGCGGTGTGGAACGTCTTGTAAAGAACAACGAGGACGAGAATGTGGATCCCTGGGAGATTACCAATGGTGCAGCAGGTTACAACTCAACCAGCAGGCATATTGTCTATGTCGGCGGACGCACCAGGGATAACAAGCGTACTGCGGACACGCGCACGGCAGATCAGAAGCGCGCGATGGCCAAGTATGTGAAGGACTTTCACAGGAAGCACCCTACCATCCCCATTGTCGGCCATCGTGACCTTCCAGGCGTCAGCAAGGAATGCCCGTGTTTCGACGTTGCCAGATGGCTTAAGGAAATAGGTATTAAGTAACACCGATTCCGGAAATGGACTGGAGCAATATTCTCAATTTGGTACTTGGTACCGGACTCGTAGCCACGATTGTTGGCCTTTTCAGCATCCGCAGCCAGCTTAAGAAGGCCAAAGCGGAGGCCGAGAAGGCTATGGCAGAGGCCGATACAGTGAAGATTACTAATACGGAGAGTGCCACCAGGATCTTGCTTCAGAATATCGTAGAACCTCTAAGGGAAGAATTAGATGCAACAAGAAAAGATCTTAACGCAACCAAACGCGAAATTTCCCGTTTCCGTAAGGCTGTCGAGGCTATTCCTCTTTGCCCTTATCATGCTGGCTGTCCTGTGCTTGGAGAGTTGCAAGACGGCTCGGGTACTGACGGTGCCGGAAAGGACAGACAGCCTCAGGGCCACGGCAATGGCGGAAATAAGCCAACGAAGCGAAATAGAGCCAGCCCGTCTGGACACGCCCGCGTCAAAGAAGCTGACACAGGCGGGGTTGGATTCCCTGCCAACGGGGGCGGGGTACAGCGTACAGACCCCCCAGGCGAGGGCATCGCTGACGAAACAGCCTGACGGTAGTTTGACATTGAGTGCCCAGGGCATCAGCCCGGCAAAAGTGACGGCTACTACAAAGACGGGATCTGAGGCTAGTGCAAAGAATGTCGAGGATCACAAGCCTTATGAAGTCTGTTTAAAAGACGATGAAAAGGAATTTAAATTGTGGCCAGACGGCGTGATATTAGGCAGCATATTGTTTGCCATCCTCTCAATCAGTTGCCTCTTCTTGACGACAATGCAGAATCGTAAACAGTGATAATCAATAAAAAAGAAACAAGAATATGGGAAATTACAGAGACGGTACAGACCTTATCCTGAGCATTAATACCCATGCGTTAGGCCATTCGACGGAGTGTAAAATCAGCTACAAGGCTGAAACTGGAACACGTAAGACAAAGGAGCAGGCCGCAGGCAAATGGAGTGAAAAGTACGTGAAGAGCCTTGGGTGCACTATCACGGCAAGCGGCTTCGTGCATGAAGATGATGACAATAACAGCATCGATACGCTCCGCACAGCCTTCAAGAACGCTACGCCCGTAGATGCGTCATGGGGTTATCGAGACGGCAGCGGTATTGATAGCGGCAAGTTTATCATTACCTCTCTTGACCATGAGGGCAAGGCCGGTGACGACGAGACCTATTCAATCACGTTAGAAAACTCCGGTGCTGTAGGTGCCGCACAAGCGCAAGGTTAAGGTATGAAGAACGTATCAATCACTATTACCTCGAGCAATGGCAAGACATATCCTTGCCGTGTGACACTGGGGGCCATGCGCCGTTTCAAGCAGGAAACAGGCAAGGATGCTGAGAACATTGCCGGTGTGGAAGACTTGGCCGTTTTCATCTGGTGCTGCTGTATGTCTGCCTGTAAGGCTGATGGCGTGGAGTTCGGTGTGTCGTTGGATGATTTCTGCGACCTCGTAGACATCTCAACACTTGGAGCCTTCACTGAGGCCATTGCACCTGACGAAAAAAAAACGGCGAAATAGGTGAGCGTGTCAGTATTGACGAACTCTTAGGTATTGCGGTGGGGCGCATGGGGATGAGCCTACAGGACTTTGACCAATGCACCCCACTTGAATTTGAAAAGATCTTTGAAATGTGGCACGAGTCCCAGGAAATGACTTTCAGAAATGGCTGGGAACAAATACGTCAGTTGGCAGTCCGCATACTTATGCCTTATACTGACAAGGAACTTGAACCTCGTGACGTGATGGAGTTCACATGGGACAAGGACGCGGACAAGAAACCTGAGTCCAGAAAGAAAAGCAGGAAGGAAAGGGAGACCGACAGACGACACTATGAGGAAGTGAAGAAAGAAAGGGGGCTAAGTTAGCTTTTTCCTGTTTTATGGGGGTTCGGCAGGACACTGACAACCATAAATGACAGAGAAGTGATAATGCCCCAGAAATACATGGCATGATAGCTCTCTTTGAAATAGCTGAAGGCCATTCCAACAAAGCTGACAAACAGCAGAACCAGTGCCCCAGAAATGATTCTTTCTCTTAATTTCATAATGATGAGCATCATATTTTCGGTGCAAAGATAATAAAAAAATGGCAAACCAGGTAACTTTTCAGATAAAAATTGAGACTATCGGCGGGGAAAACGTGAAAAATGTCACAATGGACGCCGAGGAACTGGGCAGGGTTGTCAAGGAAGTAACCGATGAGCAGGAAAAGCTCAATACCAAGTTGCTTGACATCAACCAGGCCCAGCAGGCCATCGAGAATGTCACATCAGGTATCAGCCAGATAGCCTCAGAGGTGTCGAAATATACGGCTGTCTATTCCGTCCAGGAGACAGCCGAAAGGAAAGTTGCCCAGGTGATGCGTAACACGATGGATGCCACAGAGGCAGAAATCGAAAGCATCAGGAAACTTTGTGCGGTCCAGCAGGAACTTGGTGTCATCGGCGACGAGGTGCAGATGGCAGGAGCTCAGGAACTTGCAACCTACCTGGAGAAGAAGTCCAGTCTCGAGAAACTGATTCCTGTAATGAATGATATGCTTGCCCAGCAGTACGGACTGGAGGCAAGCCAGGAGAGTGCTGCCACTATTGCCACTATGCTTGGCAAGGTGATGGAGGGGCAGACTCAGGCTCTGAGCCGATACGGCTACTCTTTCGACGAGACCCAGGAGAAAATACTTAAGTTCGGTACTGAGGAAGAGCGTGCCGCCGTTTTGGCGGAAGTCGTAAGCCAGAGTGTGGGCGGTATGAACGCTGCACTGGCGCAGACGGATGCAGGAAAAGCCAAGAAGGTTGCCGATACGGTTGACGACATCAAAGAGGTAGTAGGTGCCTGTATGGTACGCTTGCAGCCGTTTATATCGACTATAGACGAAATCGGCATGAGCGTACAGGGCATTATGAGCGTCTATCAAGGTGTAAGGGGTTTGACCGTCGGCATTACTTCGCTTACAATTGTACAGCGGGGCTGGAATACGGTAACTGTCACATCTACCGCCGTCGTGCGTACCCTTACCACCGTTATGCGAGGTGGCACGGTAGCGGCTACAACTCTGAGAGTAGCCATCCGAGGGCTTATGATTGCTACCGGTGTAGGTGCAGCCATAACGGTGCTGACTATGGCCATCGAGGCATTTGCGTCATCAAGTGACAAGGCCACGACAGCATCAGAGGATTTTTCCAAGGCACAAAACGATGAGACGGCTCTGCTCCAGCAGACACGGGCAGCCCTCGAAATCAACATAGCAAAACTAAAGGACTTCCACGGATCCAAAGAGCAAGAAAAGAAGATCGTGGAGGAAATGAACAATACCTACGGCGAGACAATGGGGTATTTCTCCAGTGTTGCCGAATGGTATAACGCACTAATCAAGAATAGTGATGCCTATTGCCGCCAGATGGTCATTGAGGCCCGCACAAGGATGCTGGCTAACCAGATAGCGGAAAAGGAACAAAATATACACAACCTCAAGTACGATGAAACAGGCAAGGCCCGCCAATATAGTACGAAAAGGGAATATAAGCAGGAAGAGGTCAGCATCCAATCATACCACATGGGGATGCAGGGCGGTACTCGACCAACGAGTATAGAAATTCCTGGTACGAGTGATCTGGATAAGGCAACGGCAAAAGTAAAAGAAGAGCGCGATGCCGTGAAAAGTCTGCAAAAGCAGCTACGCGATCTTTTCAAAGAGTCCGCATCAATCAAAATGCCAATAATCGGCTCGGCAATTCGCCCGACGGGCGGAACCGGAGGAAAAGGCGGCTCCACTTCCGCGAGCGGTGATGACCAAAAGACACCGGCTGCCGAAGGTAGCATTAACAGATACAAGGAACTACTGGCAGATCTCCGCAAGCAGATTGAGGAAACCGGGGATGCTGACCTGGCCACTAATTTACAGAAACAGTATGAAACCCTTGAAGCAGAGTTCAAGGCCCATAAGATAAAGATTGGGCTTGAAAAGCCGGAGTCCCAAGAGACCAAGACCTATATGGACTCTCTCAGGGAGCAGCTGGCGGCAGCCCAAAAGAAACTCGACAATGCCACCACCGTAGAGGCAAGAGTGGAGGCTGTTACGGAAATCGGCAAGATACAGGCCGAGATAGATGAAGCAACACATGGTAAGGTGACTATCCAAGCTGTGACGGAAACGAGTTTTGTTGCTCAGGGCAGTGATGCCGACAAACGCCAAAGTGCACAGAATGCTCGGGCAAATGCCAGCCGCATACAGCAGGATTTCGAGATAGGTCTTATAGGCAAGGAACAGGCTGAGGCAGGTATTGCCGATATTAACAGTAAACTCAAAGGATTAGGCCTTAAGCCCATAGAAATCGAGTTCAAAACCAAGGGTGAAGAGAAAGCCGGCAAGGCATTAACTAAAGCCTATGGGAATATCAAGAACATAGGTAACAGCATCAAGTCCTTTACCCAGACGCTCAAGGGGAATGGCGATGCCTGGGATATCGTTACGGGAGCTATTGACGCGGCCATGCAGATGTATGCAAGCATATCGCAGATTATTGAGGCGGTAACAGCCACGAGCACAGCGGCCACGGCTACAGAGGTGAGCAACAGTGCGCAGAAAAGTGAGGCTAACACTACGGAAGCAACAACAAGCGTAATGGCTGCTGCCGGTGAGACATTCAAAGCACATTCAAGTATTCCCTTTGCTGGTATTGCAATAGCTGCTGCTGCCGTTGCTGCCATGATAGCCATGATGATGAGCCTGCCGAAGTTCGCAGACGGTGCAGTAGCCTTTGGCCCTACGCTTGGCCTTTTCGGTGAATATGCCAATGCTTCAACGAACCCTGAGATTGTCGCTCCACTTGACAGGTTGCGCAGTATCTTAGGTGTTGACGGCGGTTCTGGAGAAAAGGTTAAGATCCAGCTTAAGGTCAGGGGCCGTGACCTCGTAGGCGTGTCAAACAAGCGAACCAGATTATTGAGACGGTCATGATGTACGATATATATACAGGGGACTTTGTAAGCCGTGACGATATACGGTGGACGGTGACCATCCTGAAGGATTTGGAGGTCGCCCCTGAATCCGTTGGGATGCTTGACTTCTCTGGAGAGGAACCGCTTATTATCGAGTGGGCAGAGACTTCAAAGGAGGATGTGATCTGCGGCAGCACGGCTACATTAAAGATCATCAGCCCGGGAGATCGCACCTACTCAGATCTGTACACTATCAAGGCGGGATATATCGGCATTCGGATTGAGCGTGAAGGCTTGTTATATTGGACGGGAACGCTTGATCCTGAGTTCTATGAGGAACCCTATACGGATAATGAGGATTATGAAGTGGAACTTACCTTCAGCGACTTTGGTATTTTTGAACGCTTACAATATAATCTTGTCGGCATGCAGACTCTGTGGGCTATTCTTTCAGACGCTCTGGGAAGAGCCCGGATCATTGAGCCGGTGGATCAGCATTGGATCAGTATACAGATCACGCCCAACAGCGGCAATATGACCCTTGGGGACTTGTCTGTACGGAGTGAGAATTTTACCGATGAAGACGGGGAGGTTAGCAATATGAAAGAGGTTATTGAAGGCATTATGCAACCCCTTGGGCTACGTATTGTGCAACGTAATGGCAAGGTCTACGTATATGATCTCAATGGTATCTTCCAAGGCTCTGAGACGGAAAAGATTGAATGGCATGACGATGACCAGGTTATGGGTGTTGATAAAGTGGCCAATAATGCCAAGATAACATTCTCACCATACGCATCCTCTGAGCTGTTGGACGGAAAGGTTGAATTTGGCGGCGAATACTCTGTTGAGGACGTAAACCTTGTGGCCGCCCCAGGAGCCGACTATTATTCTTATTACCCAGATTATAGCGATGAGCACAAACAGGGCAGCAACTGGGATTATAATCTTATCAATTTTACCATTTTTCTCAGCAGCAAAGGGAAAGGCCTTGCCACTGTCAGCAGCAGTGTCCGGTTTTTCCACATCCTGCCCGTCGTTGGCGGCCCGTCGGAATGTGACGGTATCGCCTGGGGATTTTATTCCGGCGGGCACGGTCCCATTGACGAATATCACCATTGGCCGAAGCAGATTCTTAATCCGATCGGGAAAATTGCCAATCACGAGGTCATGCGCACTAACCGCATATATCTGCCGCGACTATCAACAGAGGCGATGAACAACTACCGTGTTCGCCTGACTCTGGAAATGCTGCTTGATCCTCGTTACAATCCCTTTTCGTCAGCAGGTGAAGGCAACGAGGAAGACAATTATAATGATGCAAAGGTGTGGACAGGCTGGGCTTTTGTCCCCTTTTCCGCCACTACCTATGATGAGCATAATAATCCCCTGTGCCATTATACCAACCGTGCTACGGCCAGGAATGCAGCCCCTGGATATCTTGGCTATGTCACAGGCAGTTGGGAGCCGGGGGCTGGTCAGTTCGGGGATGCCTTTCTCGAATATTATAATGCCGATGACCTTGAAGAGGACACGGGAATATTTGGTTGGAAGGCAAACCGTCACTGTATCGGCAGGCCTGATCACAGTTCCCGTGCAGGAAACGGATATGTGAGTATAAACCAATTATTTGGATTCGGGCGCCCCATAATCTACGACAGTTTCAAGCAGATGGATGACGGGGAATACATGCCTTACCCTCCGGATGGCGGCTATCTCGAGGTTTCCGTGTATGCCGGTGTGAACTGCTACGACTATGGGGAGGACACGGGATTCGATACTACCCAGCAGTGGGACAAAAAAGATCTGTACAGTAAAATGAGATGGCTTCTCTACAAAGCACCGAAAGTTGAACTTGTGAGGAACAACCTGAAATTCGAGTCTGAGGAAGTTGAGGATATGGAATACACTGGCTATATCAATAAGGATGCCAAAGACGAAATATCCATAGATACAATCTGCGGAACAATAGCGAAATCTGCACCGACGGCACGGGGCACGTACTTCCGCACTTCAGACCGTGCCCAGATTACAGAACTGACACGTGAGGGCCGCACAAACCAAGTAGAAAAACTGTTGATAGGCACTCTTTACAGTCAGTTCGCGGATCGTCATACGAGGCTCAGCGGTACGGCTTTCCTTCTTGACGGTGACCTGAAGCTCTATGTAGATGGCGTACAAGGGCAGAAGAAATTCCTTATGCTGTCTGATGTCCAGGATATCGACGCGGGAACCAGTGAAACTGTCATCGTTGAATTGAGCCCGGACGAATATGAGAGCATAGAATATAAAGACGCAGTAGGACAATGAAACATTACATATCAAACGAAAAGGGACTAAGCCCTATACCGCGCTCAAAGAGACGTGGTGGGGCCGGGGGAGCTGGGGGAAGCAGCACAACTGTATTCCAGATGGGCGAAGGCATGTTCCTTTCCCGCCTTTACAGGGATATCGCAGCTGGTCAGATTACGTTTGAGCAGGGTTTAAAGTCCCTTGCGGCTATATATCTGGGAATGTACGAATATGGCCTAAAGGGTGGCAAACTCACCCCAGAGGGCCGAGCCGAGCTTGAAAGCCTCTGGGTACGTTCCTTTGCCAGGATCGGTGACGGTACAAGCCATCAGGACGAAGAAGGAAGGGATGTGCCAGCCTTGCAGGTTAAAGGGGACTCCACATTTACAGGTAGCCTTTCTTCTCCTGATTATTCAAGCGGTTTTCTTGGAGGAAACGGCTGGTGCATCAAGCGGACAGAGTATGTCAATGCCGCAGGTGTCACGGAATACAAGTACACGCTCGAGGTTGACAATGCGATATTCCGCAATACGATTCGCGTCTATGAAATGATTGTCTCGCAGCTTCTTGGCGAGAATGACAACCGTGTGTTCTCTGGCTGTATGGAGGTTGACCACTACGATCCGGAGACTGGTAAATTATGGTTGAAGACCGGTGAAGGGAAACTATACAATACGTTCCGGCCTGGTGACTTGGTTGAAGTGCAGCAGTTTAACGGCCTGCCTGACACGACCAACGATTACTACGTAACCAAGGCTTACGAGTTCCGTATTAGGGAAGTCGGGCTCGGTAATCTTGCTGACGGCGAAAACCGTAAGGACTGGGTTTCGATAGAGAACTTTGCCTCACAGGTTGAAGGCCTCACCCCCGAGACCGCTTTCAAGGCAGGAGATACCATCGTCCGTATGGACTCCGATACAGACCCGAACAGAAAGGGCGTTGTCACCATTATGACGGTTGGCGAGAACACGCCGTATATAGACATTCTCTATGGGCAGAAGACGGACCCGGCACACGCCCTGAAGGGGCGTATAGGTAATCTGGAGGGCATCCGTACAGACGATTTCGGGAACTTGAAAGGCTTTGGTGTCTATACTAATAACTTCTACGGCACGGGCGAGATGCACGACTCACAGACTGGCGAGCGTTATACGGCCCGAGTCAGTGCCATGAAGTCCATGCTCACCTCCATGTATAAGGAGACAACTTTCGACATCAGTGAGGAAGACAACCTCATCGCCAACGGATTCTTTGAAAACGGGATGGACAAGTGGGCAGCCCGGAATATTGACGGCAGCACCCCTGAGACGCAGGGCATGTCTGATATCCTTGGCAGTGATGGTACCCCCATTCTGATCAACGGTCAGCTGGTGACAGTAAAGAATGTGCAGCAGGCAGCGGTCATTGAATATGACTCATTGCCAATGCTTAAGCTGAATGGCATGGGTGTTGCCCAAAACTTTTCAGACATGGGCGAGGTAACCACTCACAAGGAACTGACAAGCAGCGCGGGCAGTACGACACAGGATGTTAATGACACGCTCTATATGGGTGTTAGGATCCTTCCAATAACCACAGGCGAATTAAGGGTTTCATTTGTGAAGTCAGGTAAAACTACAGGCTGGAGCAAGATGCTCGATGCCTCACTGGAATGGATGCTTGTGCAGGAGCAGGATTCAACGCTCTCACCGTGGGATTTCTCTGGTAGTGGCCAGTTTGTCATCAGCTATAGCGGTGAGTGTCTTATCCGTTTTGTCGCACTCACCACTGATGCCGTGTCCAGTTCCCAGGTTGACTACAGGACCAGGATTACCCAGACTGCAAGGATCATCAAGGCTGAGGCGGATGCCACTTATTCAACACGTGCAATGCACTCAGAGCTTTCCCTGCAAGTTGGCAGAATCGCGACAGAGGTGACGAACAATAAGGATGCGAGTGATCGGGCCTTGGCAACCCTGAGCGGACGCATCGGCTCAATAGAGACGTGGGAGAATAGTACGGCGACGTGGATTACGCAGACGGACAGCACCATCAACCTGTGGGCAGCCCAATTTGATGCCAATGGAGATATCAAGAGATTCAGCGGCATCGAGACGGATATCGCCAATATTCGTACTACCGTCACCAGCAATTATAATGCGTCGGAGGCTGCTTTCACGGCACTCAAGAGCAGGACCACTGCCTTGGAGACTTGGGAGAATGGTACGGCGACGTGGATTACACAGACGGACTCACGTATGAACCTATGGGCTACGAGTTTCAACAACGACGGAAGCATCAAGGACCTGTCGCAGCTGAGGGTAGATGTGAATGGGCTTCTGGGCACTGTAGGCACCCTGGCAACTACGGAAGCCATGGAAGACTATATTGATCAGCTGGAGCATGATATCGACAGTGTGGAGACTGATGCCAATAACAACGCGTCGGCCATCCGGCAGATTAACAGCAGTATTAGGTTTATCGTGAACCAGTTTAATGATGACGGGTCTGTGAAAACCTCCAGCAAGATCGCCGTGGCCATTGACAACATCAAACAAGAAATCGTGAACAGCCTGGGAACCGTAGGCATCTATCTTGACGGGAATAATATGGGCATCAGGATGCAGGCAGACGATTTTTCACTTTGGGACTCTTCTGGGACGGAAAAACTCTTCGGGGTAGATTCCCAAGGTGTCCCGTATTTCAGAGGGAATTTCGATGGTGGCAATATCACCAATACTATAGGAGTAGGAAACGGTAATAAAAGGTTATATATCGAGCCAACCCAGACTGGCGCAAGGCTTGTAGGAAAGGACGGCAACACGGAAATGCTGTCACTTGGATTCTCATACTATAACGGAGATTGGGTGCCGAGACTATACCTGAGTACTCCTGCCCCCAGAGGATCTTATCAAGACAGTGTTTTTTGGGCTTTGACATGTGAAGATGTAGTGCAGGTTGTACTGGAGTCTGCCGGTACGACTGGAGCATACAAAACGCTTGAGCTTGTTGCTTCTGCAAGAGGCGGGTATTCGTCGCTGCATAGCTATTACTGGCCAAAGAAGAGCGACACAAGCATCTACAACTCTCTCAGTAACGGTACGCTGTACGTTGAAGGCGGATATGTCAAAGTTAAAGGTTATTGATTATGGAACTGAAGAAGATATATACGAAGCATTTCCCGAAGAAGGGGTATACGGCACTGACGGTCTGTCCGTACATCTTTGTTCGTGAGAACGAACGCAACCGATTCACGAAGAAGGTGGAACGTCACGAGACCACCCATGCGCTCCAGCAGATCGAGATGCTGGTTGTCGGCGTGGTGCTGGCGGTAACCCTTCTCTGCTGTGGCTACGGATGGTATTCTCTGATTCCGATACCGCTGTTCTTTGAGCTGTACTTTGCCGAGTGGCTTATCAAGATACCGTTCTGCAGGTTCGATACTGACAGGGCCTACATGAGCATCAGCACGGAACAGGAGGCTTATGGGCATCAAGATGACTCCATCTATAATAGCACACGCCGCCATTTCGCTTGGATAAAATATATATTCACTATAAAAAATTGAGATATGAAAAGGAATTTAAAGAAGTCTCTCCTTTATTTCGATGGGAAGACATTGACAGAGAACAAGAACGGCAAAGACACGCCAATCCTTATTTGTGATGTGTTGGCCAAAGCCATGTTTGAAGTTTCAACCTCAGTTGGGCTTTCGCCAGATGAGAAATATCAAGCATTCAAGATAAGCCGGCGCATTGTTGCTAACCCTGAGGCCGTAGATCTGGAATCTGCTGACGTTGTACTGATCCGCAAGATTATTACCCCGTCTTTCTCCGCAGGCATTTATGGCCAAATTGTCGATCTACTGGAGGATAATCAATAATTAACATAGTATTAACCCTTTAAAAATTTAGAAGTTATGAAAGAGGTATCAAATTATGGAAGAAAGACCTGGGAACCCGAGTTCGTGTGCCAAGGTGTAAGCATTAAGTTCACCCGCATTGTTGAGGCGAGCGGAGTTACAAAGGTCAATGGTGATATTACTGACGGGAATGGGCAGTATATGGGCCATGTTGAGGTGAATGACATTAATGGAAAATCGTATGTGGACATCCAGCGTATTGGCAATCTGAAGCGCAAAACACTTGTCGCCCTCTACGCCAAGATCCATGAATGTCTTGCCTTTATACTGAAAGAACAGATTGATGCGGAAGATGAAGGTAGTAACAATCAACAGGAATCATCTGAGGGTGCGGGCGAAGCTGCTACCGAAGAAGAGCCTGGATAGACAGGCTAATGACAGTGCTCGTACTTCACATTTTACCCCAGTTGCGATATGAATGATTTTACAATACAGAACATCATTAACAATTACATCGATACGCATATCGATGAGGTTGTAGGGCGGCTCCGGCTCCACATGAAGGATCCTGCCAATTTGGAGCTGGTGCCTTATGACCCAGCCCGTCACAGGGGGCTTCTCATGCTCTTCATTCACGAAGGAGTCCACAAGATTGTGGATGTGCAGCCAGAATCACTTCTGGAATCCATTCTGATTAGGGAGCAGGAAGTGATGGACCGTGCAAACGCCGCAGTCCAGGCGGCTGAAGACCTGACACAACTGGTAACCACCCAAGAGGATTCGCGAGCCTTGGCAGAAAGCCGCCGCCGTATTGCCGAAGAGGAACGCGCAGCTGCTGAACTGCTTCGTGCCGCTGAGGAAGGCCGCCGCGTCACGGCAGAGAATGGCCGACAGTCACAAGAGCAGACAAGGCAGGATCAAGAGACCGCACGCCAGACCGCTGAACAATCACGATCTTCGTGGTATAGCACTTTCCGATCTGCTGTCGAAAGATGGTATAGCAGTCCCAATGACGGCACTGGTATCAAGGAACGTTGGGAAACGTTCAAGAGCTCCGCAGACTCATGGGATAGCCTTAAGAGGGCGGCATGGGACACTTTCTTTGGGGCCACTCCTGACTCTGAGGGAGGTGTACGCAAACTGTGGAGCACATTCTATTCCAGTGCGGTGTCGTTATGGAACCAGTTGTCGCAGAATGCTTCGGCAGCCACCCAGACCGCCCTTGATGCCGCTGCCGTTGCCGAACAAAAAGGTAATACTGCGGAAAGTCAGGGCAATGCCGCCGAGATCCAGGGGAATGTTGCGGAGTCTAAGGGTAATACTGCTGAAGAGCAGGGAGAGATTGCAGAGGGGCGTGGTAATGCCGCGATGGCTCAGGGCAACATCGCCGAGCAGAAAGGGCAGACAGCCTTTAACCAGGCATCAGAGGCTGCTGCGGCAGAACAACAGCGCCAGGCGAACTATGCGACACTGATACAGAATATGCAGGCTCTCTACCAGCAGATGCTGATCCGGGCGAATCATCCTGCCCAGTTCGGTGCCGATGGCTACATCTATGAGTATGACCTGACAACAGAGCAATACGTCAAGACACAACACTTCTGGCAAAAACTTGAGCGTTTCCGTATCTCGAAAGAGTTTGCATCGATAGCTGCTATGGAAGCCTACGACCCTGCCGACCTCCCGCAAGGCGAGGAACCTCTTGAGATATTCGACTTTGTGCTGATTAAGTCAACCGTGGATGATCCCGACAACTCGAAGCTCTATTCCTACATGGGAGAGAATGAGGATAATGATCCTGACTTTGAGCGATGGCACTACCTGGGCGATTTCTCGGGTGCCATGGGATTCGAGGGCAAGACCCCACAGTTCTCCATCGGTACTGTGGTCCCTGGGGGTCCCGGTACCCAGCCTTCGGTGTCGATCACAGCCAATGGTACGGATGCCAACGGTAACCCGTGTTTCCTGCTTAATTTCTCGATCCCGCGTGGTGATCCTGGAAGGGGAATTGCAAGCCTCGAGCAAACCAGACGCTCTTCGGAATCAGAAGGTGAGAATATATGGAAAGCCATACTGACGGACGGGACAGAGAAAACCTTTGTGGTACTCAATGGCCAGCGTGGCCATCAGGGAAGAGCGTTGACCTACGATGATCTGACTGGAGCGCAGAAGATGGAACTGGCGGGGCTTGCACGTGATTACCGACTTGACTCTGAGCCGAAGACTACTACCATCGTCACAGGGGCCGTAACGCCCGTTTCGATGGTTTTGAAGGTCCCTGGATCCATTAGTCTGAGGAACAAAGTAAGACAGTTCATCAGGCCACACCTCTATCCCTCCACAGTGCCGCAGGATGTCATTTACCAGCCTGTTTCCGGCACATCGGCCGTGGTCAACCCGTCGGGTGAGATTTTCGCCCTCGAAGTTGGCGAAAGTGTGCTCTGGGTGGTTCCTGTGCAGAATACGGGTCTGTGGCGTCAGGTGAGTATCAATGTGAGGGGCCCACGCATACGCCTGACAAGTTCAGGAAAGATGCGCAGGAATAATAGTAGAATACGAATTGTATAACGTTTAAACAGTATTAATATGGCATTTACAGAATCAGAAGAAAACACTTTGCGGCAGATGATGACCGCATACAGTGAAGGTGAGCAGATTGATGATCTGCCACAGAGTGACAGCGACATGAACGGCAAACTGATCGAGGTGCTCAACACCACGACGGGACAGAGCGAGATGATGCCGCTTAAAGAGGTTATTGAGATGTCAACCACCCCATATTTTGAGAGAGTCTGGAATATGTCGCTAAGCACGCCCAAGGCAGCATCATGGGGCGGCAGCCTGTCGATGGGGCAGAACCTGCCGACCATCCTGAGGCTGGGTTGTTATATCGTGAGGAACCACCACGGGCGGCGTAAGTTAAACCCGTCAAACCACTATCAGTTCGAGGACGGCACTGTAGCCAGCCTTGACGGCTCGATGGGACATTATCAGTGGGGTTGGGGCGTAAAATGGTACTATTCAAGATGCGTCGCAGGCGGGCTGAGACATGAGGCCATTGGACTCAGGCCTATTCCCGGATATGAGAACTATGTCATTCCCGTGGGGTCGCTTTCGGCTCACGGCTTTGCCTCCCTGGACCGTGAAACCCAGACCCTCGTCAGTTATGTCAACAATGCCGCGAGATATCGTGGAGGTGACAACACGGACGGCTGGGACGGCACATACAGGACGCTTTGCGGCAAGGCTGTTACCAACATGACCTGTGAGGCAATGCGCGCGGCAGCCAGGAAGAACGGCAAGGGATGGATGTGCGGCTCCATGCGTCATGCGGCAGCCGTCAAGATTCTCTTTGAAGTAATATTTGGAACCACGAATATCCAGGATGATTTTAATCCTGCGCGTGACAGTGACGGTCTCTATCAGGGCGGGCTTGGGGCCGGTGTATCAACGTGGGATGGTAACTGGAATACTTATAACGGCTATCGTCCTTTCCTGCCTACGAGTGTTGGTATTGAACTTGGCGACAGCTGTGGTGTCGTAAATTACGAGGTGAAGGATGCTAACGGCGATACCGTCTATACAGCTCCCGTGCCCGTGTTCTTCGGCCTGAAGAATGCCTTTGCCTATCTTTGGCGTCATCAGGATGATGAGTTTGCCAAAGCAAACGCAGACGGCTCAATGACCCATCTTGTCGCTCCATCAATTTACGGGACATGGACTATCGGCGACGAGACAGGAATGGTTTCATTCTCGACAATGCCGGCTGGCAGCGGATATATAAAGACGCTTTCATACGACCATCTGGAGATGTTTCCGACAGAATTTGGCGCGACAGCTTCAACTTGGCAATGTGATTACGGATGGAATACCAGTGGTGCTACTTCTGGCTTCCGGCTGGTGCTTCGTGGTTGTAATGCGAGCCACGGGGCCGATGCGGGGTCTGGTGGTGTCAGCGTGCGCTATGCCGTCACGCTCTCCGATGTGAACATCGGGTCGCCTCTCTGCGAAGCAGAAGAGGAGTGGCCAATAGAGCCAATGTATGCAGCAGTGGCCTAAAGGGGACAAAAGTGGCCTTTGGTGGTCATGGGAAACAAAAGAACCCGTGGCCGTCAGGCCACCCCCTTAGAATAACCGCGAAGCGGTTTTTTTATATGGCGATCTTTGACTTTTTTCCATATTTTATCTAATAATCGGTAGAAATTCAGTACCTTTGCACCCTGATAAGGCTGCCGTGCCTCTGATTCGGTGTTCTGGCTTCCGGCTGGTGCTTCGTGGTTGTAATGCGAACAACGGGGCCAATGCGGGGTCTGGTGATGTCAACGTGAACAATGCCGTCACGAACTCCAATGTGAACATCGGGTCGCCTCTCAACTTTTCAATGGTATGAGGCGCGGGGCCTCGCCCCATGGCGAAAAACAAACTCAGGTGGAGGTTTTAGTAGATTGGCATTGGCCAAGCCGAAAATTCCGAAGCCAAACAAAAAAGCAGACCAAGACACTGCACATGACACCGATTAGACACCGAAATGAAACGAAGAGGTTTTATCTCGCCTCGGATTGAGACGAAAGAGAACTTTGAAGCAGCCTTCGAAGGTTTTGCGGACGGCAAGCATAAACGTGCGGCCGTCCGTAAATTTGAAGCCGAACTTGATGCTAACCTTGACAGGCTATTGAAGGCTTATGCGTCAGGAACCTGGATTTCCTCTGAGTACACAGACGACATCATCCATGAGCACAAGACGAGAACCATCAGCAAAGTCCCTGTTGATGACCATGTAATCCAGTGGGCCGCCTGTATGCACGTGGAGCCACTTCTTTGCGGCACATACATCCGGCGTAGTTGCTCATGCGTCAAGGGACGTGGCACCCACGACTTCATGAAATTGCTGAGTAATGATCTTGGAAGCAACTATCTTGGTACTTATTATTTTGTCCAGCTTGATGCGCACCATTATTTCCAGCATATTTCCCACCAGTTGATGAAGGATCGCATCAGGACAAAGATTAAAGACCCTAAACTGCTGGCGTTTCTGGATGAGTTTATAGGCAGTTACTACCAAGGGTTGCCCCTTGGTGTCAAACTATCCCAGATTCTTGCAAATTTCTTTCTGTCCAAGTTCGATCATGAGGTGACTCATATATTCAACATAGCCAAGGATTCTGAGAAGATGGCCTATTGGCGTAGCCGGTATGTGACCGACTGTTTCCTGACGTGTAGGACAGAGGCACAAGCCGCAGAACTGGCTAAAGGGGTGGAATATCTTAATCGGAAATTCGACAGGTATGTTGCAGAAGGCCTTAATGACCGCTACCAGAGATTTGCCGACAATATGGTGACTGAGCACGAGGATAAATGCTTTCTACACCTTGTAACCGAAATACAGATTATGATACTGGCTCGTGACTATTACATCGAGGTTAATAAAAACTGGAACGTCAGGCCTGTCTATGATGGCGGTATCGATGTTTGTGGCTATGTCTTCTTTCACGATACCCTACAACTCAGGAAACGCAACAAGCAAGCCCTGTGCAGGGAAGTGGCCAAGTGCAAGAAAAAGGGACTCAGCCCAGAAGAAACACGTCTGAAATGTGCAAGCCGTATCGGCTTTGCCTCACATGCTGACACTAATAATTTATTACGTAAATTAGATATTAATATGGAGAAAAGACTTGGAACGGTCATTAAGAACCGTAAGGTGAACATTCCCTTTAAGGGGATGCGCTACGATCAGAAACGCACGTTTTCTGAAATCGTATGCAAAGACGGGCAGGACGAAACGCCCTACAAGATTCTGCTGGTGGACTTCATCGAGGATGATAGCACCATCGAGAAGGAAACAGTGTTAGTGCAAGTTCCAGACGGTAACGGCGGAACAAAGACGGAACAGCAGACACGCCCAAAGAAACGCCTCGCCATCCGCTACAAGCGAATCGTCAAGACAACTACGGTCATCAATGACGAAGGTGAGGAAGTGGAGAATTACGAGTTTGAGCCGGAGATTGACAAGAAGACTGGCCAGCCGACAGGCAGGGACGCAGAATGGTACTCTTATTCCGGTAGCTCGGTACTGCTCGATCAGGCAGGCAACGACTTTTCAAAAGAAGATTTGCCATGTCCTACGGTAATAACGGAATACACCAACAAACAAGGGAAGAAATTCCTAAAATTCACTTAAGAAATGGAGAAAACAATTAATCGAGTTGTCTATACAGAACGCAAAACTTATGAGAAGTATGATAGGAATCATGTGATTGCCTACCTTAATGAAGAAATCATCCCTGAATATGTTCCAGAGGTTATTGAGGGACAGCCACAGCCAGAGCCCACTACTGGCTATGCCTATGAAGGCCCGATGAAGGATGGCGGAACATTGATAGAGGTTGTCAATACAGATCGTGGCAGTCTTGTAAACGGTATCATCAGAACCCAATATAGCCAGTCAGAAGAGGACGCAATCAAAACACATCGGCTGTTGGTAATAGGAAGGGAAATCTCAGATACAGACAAAAAGGCTGAGTATAAACAAGAATGGAATACCTTTAAAGATGTGCGCTCGACGGCTATCTCATACGTGGATCGCTGGCTCTCTCAATAACCTGACATAGGGCGAAAATAGCCCCCTGCCGGATTAATAGTCATCTCACCTACATATTAATACCTAAATGCGATCAAACGCACGACAGGGGGCCAAGACCCTCGTCGCGTTTGATCGCTTGTTTTTAGAAATGTAGGTGAGATGGGTGCAAAGGTACGAAAAATTTTGGATATGAAGGTAATTGAAGCATTAAAATTTAACTCTGGGCTATTAAAAAACTTGCAAATCGTCGGCATCAGGCTCGATGATGCACAATATATTGCCCTTTATGATGAATTTGTCAAGATGCAGACCGAAGGATCCAAAGTGTCTTATATTGTGGCGCTGCTTGCCAATAAATATGGCATCAGTGAGCGCAAAGTTTACAGCCTTATCAAAAAGTTTGGAAGTGACTGCAAACTATTTGCAGCAGGATAGCCCAGAAATGCCCCGTATCGTACAGAAAGTTTGCTACCTTTGCAGTATCAGCAAACAAAAAAAACAATGGCACAGAACAAGTATTATCAGATTTTGGCTGACATTCTTGCCAAGGGTAAGATGCAGCACAACAAAAAGGGGAATATCAAGTACCTGTTGAACGAGCAACTAAGCCTTACACCGGCTGATCTGCTCGACATCTTTGAAAGTCACGGCATTGCCCGTAAGAAACTCAAAAACGAGCTCCAACTGTTTATGCAAGGTGAGCGCCAGGTGGAAAAGTATCGAGACGTTGGCATTAACTGGTGGGATTATTGCGGCTCAATCCTGGTTAACAGTTATCCTACTTATTTTGAGAAGTTGCCAAAACTGATCGATAAGATTAACTATGAGAAGCGAAACAGTAAGAACTATGTGCTTTTCCTCGGTGAGACTGGTGCAGAAAGTAACCAAGCTCCTTGCCTAAGCCTTGTACAGTTCCAGATTGATGACGGCGAACTGGTTTTGTCGGCATACCAAAGAAGTAGTGATGCCAATTTAGGATTGCCAGCAGACATTTATCATTTGTATCTGATGGCTCGACAGATTGATTTACCGCTAAAGTCGATAACTCTCAACCTCGGAAATGTACACATCTACGAGAATAACATTGGCCGAACTCAGCAGTTACTCAACGGCGAAGACGTCAAGTTTGAACTGAACGTGTAAAATGAGACGGCCAATGATCTTAAATGCTTTCAGATGCATTTTACACCTTCATGAGAGGGAAACCGTCTCACGGCAACTCCATAATAAGTAATTTTCTGGGTACAAAGTTACTCAAAATATACAAGAAAACGCCTCAAAATAAGTTAATATTTCGAGGCGTTTTAGTTAATGTTTAAACGACGTTCAAATGAGAGACTGAGAGGACTTTTCGTTTTGCGGAAAAGTACATTTCGTTCCAAAACTCGCGAACATTTCGTTTTGCGGATTATAAAAGTTAGAATAATCAACTTTAGCATACACTAATTCTGGATTCTGAGATATATCCGATAAAGCATTCTCTAATTCTGAAAAATAGTTAGTAATAAAAATAAAGTTTTCATCACCTGATACTATTGCGCCATCATCAGCATCTGGATATTTAAAAGAAAAATTGAAACCATTTGGCGTTGAAAACCACAAAGGTTCTTTATCATAGTACCAATCTTCTTCTATCAAGAAGCCATCCCCTTCCACGTTTACTCGATTCTTACCCACCTTAACTTGATCTGTTAAGATGTAAAGACCTTGATACTCACCATTTAAATATAAATTGACATGCTGATAGTTGACTGTGTACTGAAGTCCCACAGCTTTGGAAACTTCGCACATAAATGGTAAGCGCAAGAAAGATTTATCGTTATATTCTGCCAATAATACCCAATCTTTATTTTCAGGGAATCCAAAAGGTGATTCTTTTGAAGTGAACTTAATGCGATAAGGCTTTTTGGGATAACTCCTCCAAGCTTCATTACCTCGTCCCCGTATTTTTCCATCGGACACCATTGTTGTATCAAAATAGTTTTCTCCTATCCTAACTTTGCAATTCAGCCATACATCTTTTGACTCTATAGGGGCATTATATGCTACCGAAACTTCAACAACAGGAACACCGTTGGATAAATATTTTCCACCGTAATTATCGCAAGAAACCACCATAAAGACAGTTATTGCACTAGACAAAACAAGCAACACATTAAGACAATACTGGGAGATTCTCATCTTCATGATTATTTTGAGAAAATGCAAGCAAATCTTCATATTCACCAAATGACTGTTGAGTGTCTTTTTTATCTTCATTTAATATGCTCTCTGCATACAATAGTTTCTCCTCCGTTTTTTTATTGAATGCGAAAAAGAAATCTAAAGTAAGAACTTCTTTACATCGTTCGGCTGTCCTATTTCCTGTTCCACGTTTCATTTTATTCTTCACCCACTCACCAATTGTTTTTGTGCTATAATGGCGAATATATGCAACACTAAAATCATAATTCTGGAAGGGAGAGCTGGTGTTAACCGATTCTCCTAAAGGGTTACAGCAATGATAGCTATCACTAAACGGTGTATGAGGATTCTCCCATTTAATATATGATAGTCCGCCACGGATGAGACTTTTTATGTGCCTATTTACAGGATTGTCATCAGGGAGTGGATCAACAAATCTTTCAACCACATTTCTTCCATCATTATCCAACAGGTCGTTATCACCATAGACTCTCCAGTTAATATGCATTAACTGGTAAGGCAGGAACTTCTTTTGTTTAAGGAAATCGTGAATATCATCACTCCCATCAGAGAAAGCCAAAAACTCATCAATGTCTAAAAAAGCAATCCAATCATATTGCTTATTAAATCTATCATAACAATCTTGATAAGCAGGCATTTGAACACACTCCCTGCCTCTAAAATCAACAATCTCTACAAAGCCACTCTGAATATAATCATTTATTACATATTCAAATTTTTCTCCGGCTATGTCATTATTATCATAGATGAAGATTTTATCAAAATGAAGATTTTTATAATATTCAACAAAGAATCTAATATAATCATTCTCCATCTTAGCAATACAACATAATGCAATCTTCCCTGTTTCAGTGTACTGTGTCCATCGTCTATTATAAAAACCTATTATAGGTGTGCAACACGTTTTAATCATCCACACTATTATGGGCTTCAGAAAGCTCAAATAGGTATTAAGTATTTTTTTAAAATATTTCATATACATTGATGATGCCATTTTTCTTAATCTAATTCATTCTAACTCGTCTTTTAAAATACGCTCTGCATATAATAGCTTCTCATCTGTTCTTCGATTATATTTGAAGAATAACTCCAAATTATGAGTTTCTTTCCATGACTCGACTGAACGATCAGGTATACCACGTTTCATTTTGTTCCTTACCCACTCACCAATCGTTTTCGTTGAATAGTGACGAATAAAGGCGACACTGAAATCATAGTTTTGAAAAGGGGAATTAGTATTAACAGGCTCTCCTAATGGGTTACAGCAATGATAGTCTATACATATTGGCGTGTGTGGCGTGTCGTTCCATCTCACATACGTCAGCCCCCCACGGACTATACTTTTAATATGATTATTTTCAGGAAGATCAGTATAATACATTTTTGTATTATTAGGGAGTGGTTCAACAAATCTTTCGATTACATTTCTTCCGTCCTTATCTAACAAATCGTTATCACCATAAACTTTCCAGTTGATATGCATTAACTGATATGGCAGGAATTTGTATTTGCCAAGGAATTTGTGAATATTATTTATATCATCATTAAATGTCAGGAACTCATCACAATCGAAGAAGGCTATCCAATCATATTCTTTGTGATGTTTGTCATAGCAATCCTGATATGCTGGTAACTGGGCAATCTTTCTGCCTCTAAAATCAACAATCTCTACAAAGCCACTCTGAATATAATCATTTATAACATCTTCAAATTTTTCTCCGTCAATGTCATTGTTATCATAGATGAAGATTTTATCAAAATGAAGATTTTTATAATATTCAACAAAGAATCTAATATAATCATTCTCCATCTTAGCAATACAACATAATGCAATCTTCCCTGTTTTAGTGTACTGTGTCCATCGTCTATTATAACTTCTTTTTATTGGTATATAATACGTATTATATATCCTCATATATATCCTCACTGCTATAGGCTTTAGAAAGCTCAAATAAGTATTAAGTATATATTTTAGATATTTCATAACCATTGATGATTACAAAGAACTACTTTCCCTAAAAACATTGAAGGCATCTCTCTTCCCAAACCGTAATAGTCAGCATCTGCCACTGTAAATTTTATATTATCTATAAAATCACTAATTGTATTATTACAATTTGCCCATAACGACATTCGGTAATTTCCACCTGTCAAAGGTAATTTCTCTATTACACAATCTGCATAGTAGGATCCCTCTGTATATGAAAATGGAACTCTTGTCATTTGACTTGGCAAATCGATTAATGTTGTCCCACTGATATCCCTCAATCCTATAGCTATATAACATGATTTTACAGCTTGTCGCACGTCAAAAAATACACGAATCTTTACATAGTCTCCGCATTTAGGGATAATCTCATTATTATTCATATCGTAGAACCTCATATCGGTAAAGTGAAGGACGTCTGTAAACTTTTGCTGTCTCGCCATTTGAGATATGGGCAAATTCGAATCATCTATAGAAGATTCAACGTATTTATCAACTACCTCATTAACCTCACCAATACATTTGACAGAGCCATTTTCTAGCAGAACTCCATTTTTGCACAAATGTCTTATACTTGTCATATTATGGCTCACAAATAGAACTGTCCTTCCTTCTCCCTTCGATACATCCTGCATCTTGCCGATGGCTTTCTTCTGGAATTCAGCATCACCCACAGCCAGTACCTCATCGACAACCAGAATTTCTGGCTCCAGATGAGCGGCTACGGCAAAGCCTAGACGAACCTTCATGCCAGATGAGTAGCGCTTGACTGGGGTGTCAATATAGCGTTCGCAACCAGAGAAATCAACGATTTCGTCGAGTTTGCGGGTAATCTCTGCCTTCGTCATGCCCATGATAGCACCATTCATATAGATATTCTCACGACCAGTCATCTCTGGGTGGAAACCTGTACCAACCTCGAGCAATGAGGCGATGCGCCCGCAGACATTAATCTCGCCAACTGTAGGGGCTGTTACTCGCGAAAGCAGCTTCAGCAAAGTGCTTTTTCCTGCGCCGTTCTTACCAATAATACCCACCACATCGCCTTGCTCCACACTGAAATATATATCCTTTAATGCCCATACAAAATCGCTTTCGCCCTTTGTAGAACGAACGTTGGTATCGCCAATCTTAAGATAAGGATCTTCCTTGCCCAGCACATTCATGGTCCACCAACGGCTCAGATCGTGACTGAACGTGCCAGTAGAGACTACTCCCAAGCGATACTGCTTGCCTACGTGATTAAACTCTATTGCTTTCATACAGTATCCATGAAATTACGTTGTACCTTATTAAATATCACGATGCTGAACAACAGCAAAACGCTCATAAACAGGAAACTATAACCTAAGGCAAACCAAGAGAAATAGCCCTGTCCCAATGTGGCATACTTGAAAGCCTCAATGATGGAGGTCATCGGATTGGCCATAATCAGCGTGCGAAGCGTTCCTTCTTCCACCATACTAATGGGATAGACAATGGGGGTGGCGTACATCCAGAGATGGACGATGAATGTAAAGAGAATGGAAAAGTCGCGATACTTGGTGGTGAGTGAGGAAATCAGGATGCCAAAACCAAGACCAAGGCCTGCCAACATCACAACCAAAAGGGGCGCGAGCAGGATGGCCCAATTGGGGGCAATCGGAGAACCTGCCATAAAGAAATAGAGATAGAGCACCACAAAGAGTCCTACCTGAATGACAAATCGAAGAAGATTGGATATCACCACAGCGATGGGCACCACCAAACGTGGGAAATAGACTTTCCCAAACATATTCTGATTGGCTGTAAACGTGTTTGACGACTGGTTCAGGCAGTCGGAGAAATAGAACCAACAGATGTTGCCTGCCATATAGAAAATGGCTTGGGGCATGCCATCGGTACTCATCTTGGCAATACCTCCAAACACCACCATATTCATGATGACGGTCAGAATGGGCTGTATCAAATACCAAAGCGGACCCAGGATGGTCTGCTTATACTGCACCACGATATTGCGCCTGACGAACAGCTCTATCAAATCGCGATAGCGCCAGATTTCGCCTAAGTCGATGTGCCACAGCCTCTCGTGAGGCCGTATCCGCATGGTCCAGTATTGCTTTGTTGTATTTTCAGTCATCTTACAATTTTAATAAAAAAGGAGAGGGACACCACGTTTTGGTTAAAGTGGAGTTTGGTTTGTTTGTTATGTATTGTTCTGCTCATCACAATATTCCTACTGATCCCAGCGAGGTCAATGATTCTGCGTTTATGGAAACAGCTGCTATTACAGCAGCCTATCTGCAAAGTGCTGCAAAGGTACAACATTTTTCCGAGAACAGAAATAAATATGGTACATATTTATTTCACGGACATCGAAATTCATAATTCTATAGACTATAAGAGGGCACTTCAGTTGAAGTGCCCTCTTATAGTCTTATTTCTCAACAAGCCAGTATTCCATATGCTTGGTTTTGCGCTTGCTTTGAAAGTTAAACTGGACATCGTTGAGGGCATTACCAATCTTCTGGAAGGGTGTTTCCGGATCGAAGTTGGCATAGCGATTGGCGAGGAGTTTGCTGATATCGCTCAGGCTCCACCAATTGCCCTGCTCTGAGTCCTTCGGACTGCGGAAGGTCTCACCGATCATCTCCACTAGGTCGTTCAGATGCTGATAAGGCTCGTTCTCGCGAATCAATTCAGCAATCTCAGCATCGTTCAGCCAGAATCGCTCCCAATCAGAGCCGCCAATTTGATATAATCTGCATATTTATAGCAAATTACGCTAATTAATATGCATTTTTATCCTTTGCAAACAGATTCTTAATGGTAAGCCAAACAATACGAAAATCCAACCAGATTGTCCAATGTTCAATATACCAGATGTCACGCCTTACGCGCTCTTCCATTTGCCAGAGTTCCTTCGTTTCTCCACGGAATCCAGTCGTCTGTGCCCAACCCGTCATACCAGGTTTTACAAAATGACGCACCATATACTTATCTATCACCTTCGAATACATTTCCGTATGAGCAATCATGTGAGGCCTAGGTCCTACGATGCTCATTTCTCCTTTCAGCACATTCCAGGCCTGAGGCAATTCGTCTATGTTTGTTCTCCGCATAAAACTACCAAAGGGGAACTTCCTCTTATCCTCCTTCGAAGCCTGTAAATTATCAGCCTCCTTATTCACATGCATCGAGCGAAACTTGTACATCATGAATGGCTTTCCGTCAAGTCCTGTTCTCAGTTGTTTAAAGAATAGCGGCCCAGGACTTTGTTTTTTTATAATAATGTACACAAATGGCAGAATCACCCCCGTAATAACCAACATAAATAATGCCCAAGCGATGTCAAACGTTCTCTTTAGAGCTATATTTACCGGATTCTGCAGTAAAGTCTCATGTGTAGTATAAATCTCAATATCCGATAGATATTCTCTCGACATATTCAGTTGTATAAACTCCTCTGATACAGGCACATAGTAGAACTTTACCACATGTTGATCGCAATATCTCGACAGATAAAGTATCGTTTCACGTTCCCTTGACGAGAGACTCACATACAGTTCGTCACCTAAACCTATTGGTTTTTCTTTATTTAAGTCCGCCATCAAGTCGCTAATAGTACCTAGCCACTCAGGCTTCTGGCTCTGCGCCCTACCATTTTCCTTCATCATGGAATCCGCATAATATCCCAGAACATGATAACCCGTAGTGGCATCGTTCACCAAACGTTGATAAACAGCATTCAGTATTGAGTCAGAACCAACGAGGGTAATGGTTCTCGTATTTCCACCCCTCTCTCGATATACTTTAATCGCTGTACGTTCTAATAACCTTGATATAGTAATCAGTATAAACCCGATAGTGCCCTGCTCTACGAGTAACCATCCCACTGGTATTCTTAAATCCACCACTTTCATTAACAGATAAGCCAATACCGTCTGTGTAGCTGTCAGGAACACAATCCGCCTCAGCACATCGCCACCAGATACCACTCGTTCGTGAATAATAGGGTGATAATAATGTTCACTTATCAGCAGGGCAACATTACATATCATCATATAAAACCTGATCTGTGCCCAATCCCATGCCCCCATCCTTGGATGCAAGAAAGCAAAGCACAACAGTACCAAATTTAGTACCACAAAGTCGCCCGCAATCACGAGCCACATAATTATATTATTTGTACGATTATTCTTACTCATCACCTATAACCCACAAACTAAAGAAACATTGTTTCCTGAGACACCTACAGCCACCTTATCTGTCTTAAACAGTTTATCACTTAGCCACCATGTAAATTCTGTTGATGCAATACCAATACCAGCACCAGCCACAGCATCATACCAATGATGATGTTTGTTCACAACACGTTCCACCCCAACAATAGTAGCTGCGCCAAAGCCTGCCACTGATACCCATGGGCATTCCTTACCAAATTCCTTATGCAACGATGTTGCCCCTGCGAATGCCAAGGCTGTATGTCCTGAAGGAAAAGACTCATTATCCGAATGGTCAGGTCTATCCTCTTTTATCGTCTTTTTAAGAACGGTCTTTAACCCATAAGTCACAGCCAGCGAGGCAGCAGTATTTACCAGGAATCTTGACCAATTATGTTTTAACGCAGTTTCAGCCCATGAAGACCTTTTATCCTTCTCCTCCCGATAGAATTTATTTCTTCCCAGGTCCAGTTTTACGCCAAAATCTATATCAAAAAAGCCATTACTACCTGCTGCTACATCCATACCTGTAGAGCTTACCCCTATGCCCTCACTTGTTGTCACCTGATATCCAACTGAGCTATATAAGCTCAATTTATCATTCAAGCGATATGTCTGCTCAATACCTGCGCCCATCAGAGGCGAACCCGAATGATCCACAAACTGAGTGATGACTCCCATCCTTAAATAGGCCGATGTATGCCATTTTTTCTGGGCATCATATCCTGCAAAGGCATTTGTCAAGTTCAGCATAGCATCAAGACTAACCGAAGCAAAGCCATGTTTATCAAAATTCTCACGTGGGTTATCCCTTGGTGGCAACCATTCCAAATGACGATTTTCTATCAGTCCATTATCCCATTGTACTCTGGCTCTTAATCCATATTCGGGCGAGAACCATTTTCCCATTGACAGATTCACACCATACGTTTTTCCTTTAGGGAATACCCTTGAGAAATCACAACCATACGGATTAATGAGACTCATATCTATACCGGCCTGGATAAACCAATTATCCCAGAAGCCATTGGTCAACACAGAATGGGTATTCTGTTTACTCTTTCCCAAATTCATCTGCGCACCCAATCCTATAGAGAAATAGCCATTACTATTGGAACCCACACCTGTATATGCATTTGATTCCGATCCCACGAAACCACTACCCGATAAAATATAGGCCACATCCAGATAGAGGCTCCATCGACGATCCAATCGATAGGAGTTGATGATACCGGCACCTGCTAACAAAGCACCTTTGCTTACGCCAAAGTTATAGTTTACACCAATTCGTGGATAAATAGTCAGATTCCAAGCTCTATCTTCTTTATACTCTCCAAACAAGTTATGCAGATTCACCAGTACATCCTCATAAAGAGCTATATAGCCACCTTTCTTTCTGTTCTCTCCTGGCTGATAGAACGGGGCCAGCCAGTTTGCATGCTCATTCTCCAGTAGCGGTAGTTTATTTTCCCAATTGAATTTTCCTCTGAGTCCCACCTGGGGCGTAAACCATTTACCAACAGCCACATCCATGCCAAACGACTTTCCGTTAGGGAAAACATGTGCAAAGTTATACCCATATGGATTCTGCAACGACATGTCCAGATCCATTTGCAAAAACCAATCACTCCAGAACGAATTGGTCTTTACCGTCCTTGGTTCTTCTCCTTTTTCAAACTGCTGTGCATGAGCCATCACACTACAGCTCAGACACAACAGGATATAAAACAATCTTTTCATCCTTATTATACTTTGTTTATGGTATCATCATGCATGTAATTTCTCCTTACATATGTTAAATATAAAAAGAAGATTTCCTATCAAGTATCTTCTCCACATACGCCTTGGTTCCTTGAACAACCTGTATAACCACTCCAAGGAATGTTCCTGCATCCATTGCGGAGCTCGTTTCGCTGTTCCAGCATAAAAATCAAAAACAGCGCCTATGGTTCCCACATGACAATGAATATCTAAATCCTTCCAATGCTGATATGCCCATTTTTCTTGTTTGGGAGCCGTCATGCCTATCCAAAGCAAATCAGGATCTGCCTCATTAACAGCCTTAATAATGGCAGTATTATCTTCATCTGAGAACTCTGTCTTATAAGGAGGCGAATAAGAAATTATTTCCAGATTAGGATAATCAATAGCAGCTTTTTGCATAATCATTTCAAGAACCCTATCTGATGAACCCATGAACATAACTTTCCCTCTTACATCTTCCTTCTTACATCTTCCATCAAGCCTTTGCATCTCAAAGACGAAGAGGTCCCATCCTGCAATGCGTTCCTTAGGCTGTGACTTTGCATTTAGCCAATGGCAAGCCTTCACAATCGAAGCCCCATCAGGAATTAGATAATCCCCATTCCGTAATGCTTCTGCAAATAAAACATCCTTCTGCGCCACATTATAGGAATGTGCATTGATCGTATTAATCAACACCTTTCCTTTGGGAATCTCCTCCAGTTCCTTTTTGGATTCTATGATATCTAATTCTATTAACCTCATTTTTCTATTCTACTGATTGTAGGATATGCACTAGTTTCTTCTCAAAAGATTGAAGAGTAAAATAGTCTCTATATCTCTGATAGCCATTCTGCCCCATTCTACTACGGAGATTATTGTCCTTTAGCAATTTTTCTATCGCATTTGCCAAGTCCTCTGGGTTCTTCTTATCACAAATCAATCCATTTTCCCCATCTTTTACAATGTCAGGAATTCCTCCTTCATCAGTTGTAATAATGGGCAAACTATGCTGCATCGCTTCAAGCAATACCAACGGAAAGCACTCGTTAAATGTTGGGAAGACAAACATGTCTGCATTCTTAAAAAATATATTCTTTTCTGCTCCATACCGTTTCCCATGATAGAGAACAGCTGTTTGCAGCCCTCTTCCACGAATCTCATTGTCGAGACATTTTGAATCTATCTCTGCTGTTTCTCCTCCCACCATATCGCAAATAAAGGGGAATCCCTTTTCTTTCAGTATTCTCAACGCATCAAGCAAAACTAACACCCCTTTCTCTATGAGCAGATTGCTCAAAAACAAGATGTGAGGAATCGTATTCTGAGATTCCCTCTTTCGTTCTTCATTCCTCTCAGGAATGCCATTGGGGGAAACGTACACATTCTCTCTCCTAACGTATTTCTGGATATCCGGATAGAGTCGTTCTGACAACAATATTACTTTTATGTCTTTGAAGAACTGCTTGTACAACAGGTTGTCAAGCAATTTATCTTGCCTCGATGCTACTCCCTTGTTGTGATAATGAGCAATCACCTTACACCCCATCCGCTTCAGCATCATCACGACAATGAAATCCTTATAAAATGGAGCACCCTTAGCATTGGGAGTGATATAAACATCGTCTGGCTTCAATTCCTTTATTGAATGACGTATTCGTTTTAGTAGGTTCCAGAAAGATAATACCTTTTTGAACTTGAATTGTCCAATATCTTCAAGCCCCGAAGCTGTTGCCAGATTGATATAATGGCAATCAAATGCAGAGTTAATAAGCTCTGAATCATGTATATACTGCCCCACCATCGCTGCCCCATGCACTGGAGGCGGCATATGGAGAACAAATAAGACTGATGCTTTCATAACGTCTTATCTCTATTCATCATCGAGTTATTATTTCCTCTATTTGTTTAATCTGATTACAAAGAGAATATCTTTCCATAAAGAAATCCGACAAGGCCTTTCGTTCTTCTTCGCTTGGGGGATTCATAAGCAACTCCATAATGAGCTTTGCAAGTTCTTTCGGAGAATGTAGATCGAAAGTTTGTATTTTACCACAAGTTACCTCTTTAAACACATCGATATTAGAAACGAGAACAGGTGTTTTTAATATCGCAGCCTCAATGGGTGTATAGCCAAAACCTTCTTTTAACGATGGTGAAACAAATAAATCTGCATGTGTATACAAATAACGAATTTCCCCCTCCGTACGATAATCGGTATCAAATACCACTCTATCTTCAATTCCCATATCTGCCACGAGTCTTTCAAGAGCTTTACGATGATCCTCACAATCCAAGGAACCTTTAAGGTAAAGAATATGAGGAATGGTGTTCTTTATAAGTCCGAAAGCACGTATCAAAGTTTCTGCATTTTTGTATTCAGAAAAACGATTGATGTCGAGTATATATTTTTTACCCCGAACACTTTCTATTGGTTGTTTGTCAATAGCGAAATTAAATGAGATGCTATTATATACTACCTCAGATTCGAATCCTTCTCTTACTTTAAGATCGTCGTGGGTATTCTGTGAGATAGATATCAAACCTGTATATTTCTTCATAAGCAGTATTTGGTATTTATGCCACAAGTAATAATATATCCTTCCCTTCCAATTCTTTACAGAATCAAAAAGGAGCAAATCATGAACAACCGCGTATTGTCTAATAGGTTGGGAATAAAAGAAAAGAGTCCCGTAATGAAAGGGATTAATTACTACTGATATGTTTCTGTTTTCAATTTCCTTTTTAAGTTTTCTTGGCAATGTACCACTTAGCTTATAATAAGGAGGCCAGTTCGTTAAAAGGTCGCAACGATCCAAGACTATTTTAGCTACATTTTCGCCTATATGTCTGTCAAAAAGATCCTCCATCCCGCGCCACAACAAAACATGCACCTTATAATGACCATATTTCAGGAAACCTTTAATCATGCGTATTGCATAGATGCCAAGAGAGTCTGACGATATGTTCGACTCATTAATATATGAACAGTCGATGAGGAGATTATCAAATTTTGTCATATTATATCTTGTCAATTGGTTGAATATCAAAATATCCGCATACTGTTTTTTTTATTCTCAATTTCCGCAGTATTATTGCCACATAATTTTTAATTGTAAGTTTATATGATCTTCTATCAATAGTTATTCCTTTCCAAATGGTCTTATTTTGATACTTATAAAAAGAACTGTTATAAGGGTTATGAGTATTATAAGAATCCCACGGCTTATTATAGCCAGAAAAGTGAATCACAACAGGATCCTTACCGGCTTCCATTACCGCATTAATATTATTAGGATAATTTCTCTTTGTGACAAGATTTTGCTGATAATTATATTTATAAGGAAGCAGATATTTCTTTTCACGAAATACATAATTCAAAACATCTTGATCTTGAAGATGGATACTATTGTAATTGGTCATGATATATTCACAAAACTGATCTATTACATTATGCTCTCTCCAATATCTTAAGTTTATCAACAATACTCCTGCATTAAAATAGCCCAAACGCGAATCGTACTTTAATCGCTCACATGAGTATATATCTTCTGGACTTATATCAGGAACAGCTGCTACTGCATAATTTTCAATATCACTCTGCCATAATGAAAGAAGCGATTTCCTAACCACAATATCTCCATCCAAATAAATGACTTTATCAATACTATCAGGAAGAATTTCAGTTAGAAAAAGGCGATAATACGTTGCGAACGATGGGCCATCAATCAAATCAGGGAACTTGCTCACCTTATTACGGTCAATTGAATAAAACATCACATATTTCCCTCCAAATCGACTCGCAGTGTTAGTTAAATCAACTTCATCTTTTTCCTTTACACTTTCGTCGGCTATAATATGAAACAAAATTTCAATATTCTGGTTATTATAACAAACAGAATACATCATTACCCCAAGAGGCATAACGAAGTCTTTATCAAGACATGCAACAATATCAATTTTTTGCATCAAATTATTATTTTTTATTATGGTACTTATTAATAGCTTCTATTAGCTTTTCTGACTTTCCGCTGACGAGTTTCCGTACAAAAGGTTTGCCGGATTCCATCATCGCCTCATAATCTTTTTCATCGTATGTCCAAATATGATCAGTATAGTGAAGATAATGTAGCATTGAAAACTTCTCAAAGTCATAAGAATCGACATGAAATGCTTTTTCTCTATAATCCGAGTTCATAATTAATGTGGCAATTACCATTTCATCTGGTGCATAAGAGGTCTTAAAATACCTCGCAATATTGTGATTATTATTCAACTGATCTAATACATAACGACAACAATTACCCGTCAAGCCAACCCATTGTGAAGAAGCATAAACATCCCATCTTGTTTCATTTATCATCAAATATGGTTTCTTCCTTATTTGAAGATACTTAAGAAGTAGTTTGGATCCTCCAATTATTGCCTTTCTCAGGACAGATTTGTGAGGAAGAGGAATATCTCTAAAATAATGATATAATGCTACTCTTTGTTTTTGAATCTTATCATCACCTCGAGATAAATTATATGCCATCATAAACTCCTTATTCTTATTATTTTCACAATATGACATCATCTTTGGGGGTGAAAACAAAGGATAACACAACCCAGATATAACAAAGAAACGATCATATCTTGGCTCTTTCTCATCAAGAGCTACTTCCATTAAATTTTTCAAAGCCATTACCTGAGAAAAACCTCCCCATGCAACATTTACACGGTTATTAATTATCTTAACGTTTCCAGATAAACCGATAGAATCAATATATAAAGATAACAAACGAACAAAATCCTTATCAGTCTTTTTATCAATATGAATATATAAATGCCCATAATCCACTAGCTTAACACACAAGCGCTTTAACTGATCTAAATCACTATGAGCTAAAATAAGAAATGCTATCTTCATATATTACATTGACTTAATGTGTTCTAGCAGGTTTTTCATTGATACTTCATAATCAATACTCATCAAATTGGGTTTTACCTGTTCTAATGGTCTTTTGGCGGGAAAAGCCTTAATTATTCGTTTCATCTTTTCTGTGAGTTCACCAACATTCATTGGAGAGAACCTAAATCCATTCTTTCCTTCCTCAATTAAACAATTGGAGCCAGCTTTAGACGATATCAAACAATGACAACCTGCCAGTAATGCTTCATTAGTAACAGCCCCAAATGGTTCTTGATAGCTAGCTAAGACAAAATAATCTGCTACATTATACCATGCATAGAGGGCATCACCCTCTAATCTACCAGTGAAAATGACATTTACTTTTAAATCTGATGCCAAGTTTTTCAAATTACCCTCCTCTTCTCCACTACCGACTAACACTAAAATATTATTTCTTTGATCTAACGATGAAAAAGCCTTTATTATGTTCCCGATATTCTTTATTTCCACAAATCGTCCAACATACAAAAATACATTTTTATCAATAAGATGTTTATCTTGAATAATACCTAAGGAATCCCATAAAACATTTTTATATATCTTACGTTGTTTATAGGCATCACGGATAATTGGAAAAAAGAAACCTTTACTATACTTTTCCTGATACCATTTTCTCGCCTGGGGTTCAACCACGACAAGATCGTCCAGGAATGGTACTACTATTCTTCGAGCCCATTTATGCATCAAACCAAAGTCGTTATTTTCTGCGAGCATATCATAACTATCATCACAAATTGATATAACTTTATAGCTCTTTCTTTTTATTAATCGATGAAATAGAACCTTCATAGTCCCGATGCCAAACTCGCTGACCATCACAACATCAGGATCAAATGAATCTATTTGTCTCCAGAAACCATCAAAAGCAATAGGTTCAAAATTCAATCGCGAATAAATCTGCTTGTAATTAAAGGTATCCGAATTTATATCACAAATGAATAACCTAAATTCAAAAGTCTCTGAAAGGTCATTAAAAAAATCAACCCTATATGGTGCGATTGTGGGATGGAATATTAGAAGCCTCTTAATTGCACTTTTCATATTACACTTTTTCTATTTTATCAGTTCATGATAGGCTTTGGCAAGACAAGATGCTATAACTGGCTGTGAATAATGTTTGTTTACCCATTCACTCAATTCTGGCTGATTTGTCCCTTCCATAGCTAATAATATGGACTTACCTATGCTATCAACATTATACGGATCCACTTGATAAGACAAATCGCCAAAATACTCTTTTGGGCCTCCTTGGTTAGTGATGACAATCTCGCAACCATAATGTGCAGCATCTAAGGCAACAATACCGACCCCCTCCTTGATACTAGGCAAGGCAAATACTTTTGCCTTCTGATAAAGTTCTCTCTTCTTTTCTTCTGAAATATAGCCTAACACTTCAATATTGCCTTCTCCATTGATTTCTTTTCCTATACGCTGATACTCCGTATCACTTCCCTTATTACCTGCAAGAATTAACCTGAAATTAAACTTTTTTGAAGCTTTCACTAATCGCAGAACATTTTTTCTCTCTTGGGAAATACTGCTGATATGCAAGCAGAAGTTCTCTCGACTATCTGAAGATATCGGAATATTATCCTCGTATGACATAGACAAAGGTACTACGACCAACTGGCTATCACTTATGCCATAAGCAGATTTTATATATTCCATCTCATATCTGCTACGTACGAACACTTTATCTACAATATCATACGTCTTCTTTCGAATCATCGGATAGCTGAATATCTGCAAGCATTTGTTACCAACGAATGTCTTCATACGTTGTTTTATAGGAGAATCTATATTATCACAGATTGGCGACCATACTACTTTACACCCCTTCTCTTTCATCTGATTAGCCACATCATAAAACCACACGCCGCTACTTCCAAAAAGATGCACGATATCATCTTTTTGATAAATATATTCATCCCATGAATTAACTAATATGGTCTTGATATCCGTATATTTCCTTAGTATTCTCGACCAAGTCAAAGCCTGTTGAGCTATTCCATTTCCTTTTGAGCCCGTAATACTCTCAACAATATAGAAGATTTTAGTTTTACTATACATATCATTAGTTAATTCTTATTTTGTATCTACGTAAATAGAAGTTGAATAATGCATAAAAAACAAATGACGTTGAAAAAACGAATGTATTCATACAATTCTCAAAAAACATGTGGATTATTGTACTTGCGAATGACCCTGCGCATGCCGCAGATATTAGTCTCAGATCTTTTGGGTATCGCTTAGCCGAATATTCTATACATTTTCTAAATACCCCAATCATAAAGATTATCAGAATCGAAACACCAATCAACCCTTGTTCACATAATATCAATAGCCAGTCATTATGCATTAATGAGAATGAATCTTTATATTCATTCTCATCAGACTGCAAATATGCTTTTACCGTTCCTTGCCCTGCACCCCAAAATGGCGCCTTCTCAAAATATTTCTCCAAAGCGATATTCCAAAAAACATGACGACCACTCATATTAACAGTCTCTACAGCATCAACACTCTCTGCAATATCCCTCAGTTCTATGGATTCATTACCATAAAAGACCTTCTCACGAAAAGATGGAATACTTAAAACAACAACCATGCCCAACAAAACAGCCAATATAGTTGGAATAATTGCTTTCCATTTAAACATGAGCATTGAAAAAATCATCATAGAAGCAAAAATACCCAATACTGGAGTCCTCTTCACAAAAAGTAAAGCAGGAAGCAAACATATTAGAAATAGAAATATATATTTTCTTTTTTTTGTTCGAAAATACAAATAAACAGGAACTATACATATTGCCATTCCGTAATATACAAAAACATAATCAACAAAAATATATGAAATACATAACAACAAAACAAGCCACAGAGAATTTGTAAAAGAGAAAAACAGATAGCCTACATCTGTCGTTTTCCTTATTGCCAGATAAGTCAATGCATAATAGAAAAGAGGAAATGAATACATGACTATACCAGAAATACCTCGAATTGGATTCTCTGAGTAGAACAAAGAAAAGATTGCAAATAGAATAAAGTACCAATACCACCTATTATCGCGAATTATTGTTGGTCTGATTTTTGAGATTATCAATATAAAAAACAATTCTACTGCCCATACTAGTTGCGAATCATTTACATGTCTAAATGTACATGCGATAACAAAAAAACGCAATAAGTGAAGAGCCTTGTTGTCATACCTCCTTTGAAGAATTAGTAATCCCCCAGATAGAACAACTAATGCAGCTATGACATAAAACAGATCCACAATAATTTTCCTTACCTAATTTACGATGTTTATATACGTTGGGCAATGTAATGGATAACCTTCTCACGTTCGCTTTTCTGTAAGGCCAGATAATAGACAGAGCATAGGCTAAACAAAAAAACAAGAATGATATGACAAAAGTGCCATAATGGACCTTCGAATCGTATTTCAGAAGTCAAATATAGACATAAGATAATTGGTAAACAAGCCCCAAACATAGGACAATAAACCCTACGACAGTATTTTAAAACAGGAAAACGGAGTATGGCTTGTAGCAAATAGAGCTGAACAATTCTGTAAATAATATCGGCAATCAAAAAAAGGACTAGCATCATATAGGCAGGAAAGCCCGCTTTGAAGACCACATATCCTATAGGAATACATATTATATTCAAAATGCTAGATGCCATAGTAAACCATCTTACCTTACCAGAAGCATTGACGACCTGAAATAGAGCACCATCTGTTACCGCTACAAAGACTGATAAGAGAATTATGCGACAAAACATCAATGTTCCTTCTGGAACTTTTATGAGCCACAGATGCAAAATAAAGTCCAATTCTGACCATAAAGGGAAGAGAGCAAGCAACATCATTATTAAGCAATACTTACCCACACGAGTAGCAAGGAAGAAAACTCTATCCATATCTCCACTACTATAGCTTTGAATAATCTGAGGTGCAGCAGAACTCTGGAGGTTAGTAGAAAATTGGAAAGTAAGCCCCTCTATAGTTCTTGCCACAGCATAAGCACCATTAACGACAGTTCCAAAAAATATATTAATAAGAATATGACTGAACTGAACCTTACCTATAAATGCAAATGTTGACAAAAGATGATAGGAACTAAACACAAGCATTTCTTTATAGATCTTCCACCCTTTAACAAATTTCCAACAAATCACTTCTGGCCAACGACGATAGGCATAATAATGATACAAAATGAAAGAGGTCAATGTAGTCAGTGTTTCGATGAATGTATAAGCAACAATTCGATCTCCGTCATAGGTTAATAGCCAAAACAATAGAAGTAATTGTGTAGCTTTTACTGATATAGCCACTACAGCAGTAAAGAGGAATTTTTCCGTTGCATTAAAAAGGCTGGCAAAAGGAACATTAATCACTCCCAAGCAACACATAACCGTTGATACCTGGAAGACAAACATAGCATCAGCCTCTTTACCAGACTCAACGTTAAGATAATGATGGATATAATAGACACCACCTAACTCAAGAAGGATAAAGAGAAATATGGCCACTGATATATGTAAGACATTGCATACATTAAATACACGATTCAAATTACCATCAGGCTTTCCACGCTCTACATTAATATAACGAATTGTCGTTCCAGCCAACGATTCCGAGATAAATGTGAAGAGCACTATGACTCCTGCCACAACGTTGTATAGGCCAAAATCAGATACTCCTAGGGCTTCCAACGCCAATCTTGACGTAAAAAGGCCTAAGAACATCTTGAGCAACAACTGGCCATAAATTACCAAAGCATTTTTGGCAATGCGTCTATTTCCTCTACCGTAATCTTGTACAATCATTATGTATTGATAATAGAGTTTTTATACGATTTTACTCACATCTCGTAATTCATAAGAAGATCTTTTGGGTTTAAGCCCAATTTCTCTCATTATATCTCCTATAAAATTTCTTAGTATTTTTATCGGCGGTCTGAAATCATATTTTTTACCCTTCCAGATTGTGCTTTTTTGATATTTGTAAAAGAGCATACTCAATGGAGGATTACACTTTTTAAACCAAGGCTTATCTCCGCCAGCATAATGTATAATTACCGGTTCCTGTAATGATTCAGATATTTCTTGCTCAAACATAGTATTACTCCATCTGGGATTCTTATATAAATAAACAGTCAGTAGATTATACTTAATTGGAAGATTAAGTTTAGAAGCATGGAACATCATGTTTAAAACATCTTGATCATAATATCTTAGTTTTTCTCCATCGCCTAATAAACTAATAAAATCTTTTATACAATTATGCTTTCTCCAATAATCAAGATTTAAAAGACAAACACCAGAATTAAAATAGCCATACGACATTGGATAACCCAAGCGTTCATATTCTTCTGGTTCAACAGCTACCCAACAATCTGTTGCCGCTGCCACAGGATATCACTTATATCCAAATTCCATAACGGCAATAGTGAATGCCTAACAATTACATCACCATCCAAATATAATACCTTATTAATAGTTTCAGGCAGGATTTCCGTGAGAAACAATCTAAAATAGGCAGTTATAGTAATGTCTGCTCTATTTGTTATAGCAGGAATTTTCTCCACATAGTTTTCATCAATATCATAAAACATGATGCTCTTCCCGCTAAACTGTTGAATTACTCCACGCAAATCAGCCTTATCTTTATCTGATACACTTTTTGAACATATCACATGGAGAACGATATCCGCATCCAGATTGTTACAACACAAGGAGTACATCATTACACCTGTAGGCATAACGAAGCTATGGTCAGTACATACTACAACATCCATATTTTAATATAATTAGGGAAAAAGGAGGGGGACACCACATTATGGTTAAAGTGGAGTCTGATTCGTTTTTTATGTATTGTTCTGCTCATCACAATGTTCCTACTTATTCCCAGTGAGGTCAATGATTCTGCGATAATGGAAACAGCCGCAATTACGAATCACTAACTTCCAAGAAGTATAGAAACATAAAAAGCGTGGGAGTCCGTATATTGTTACTCGTCCCACATCCAGAGGCTTCTCGCATTGCCCATCGTAGTTTGAACGAGCAACACCAGAAGCCCACGCCATTATGAATATTTAGCATACCATTATTGGTATACACAAATAGTCACATACGCAGGCATCTACTGTTGCCTTGTTCCTAACTACGACTGAATTTTGCGAGAATTCCTAGATGTCAGGTCCAAAGCGTCAAGTAAACGCCATTTCCACAAAAATGTCCAAGCCTTACTGCCTTACAACAGCAGCCTATCGGCAAGGCGCTGCAAAGGTACAACATTTTTCCGAGAACAGAAATAAATATGGTACATATTTATATCACTAGCATTCTATTTCCATATTTTATAGACTAAAAGAGGGCACTTCAGTTGAAGTGCCCTCTTATAGTCTTATTTCTCAACAAGCCAGTATTCCATGTGCTTGGTTTTGCGCTTGCTTTGGAAGTTGAATTGGATGTCGTTGAGGGCGTTTCCTATCTTTTGGAAGGGTGTTTCCGGATCGAAGTTGGCATAGCGATTGGCGAGGAGTTTGCTGATATCACTCAAGCTCCACCAATTGCCCTGCTCTGAGTCCTTCGGACTGCGGAAGGTCTCACCAATCATCTCCACTAGGTCGTTCAGGTGCTGATAAGGCTCGTTTTCGCGAATCAGCTCAGCAATCTCTGCATCGTTCAGCCAGAATCGCTCCCCATTATTAAATAGATGTAGCGCCTGGGCAAAGAGTTGACGATGGTTCAGGTTATCCGTGAAGTCAATGTTGCCATCCACACCCACACAAACGAATCTTCGCGAACCAGTAGGATCCACCAAGGGCTTCAACTGATTGGTAGTACCAATAAACGATGTATAGCGACGATACTGCTTGATGGTCTTGCCGTAAGGCGGACGGAACTTCACATCGCTCGACGACAACAGGTATTTCAGCACAATCTGCTGCGAATTAGTAGTCTTATCAAACTCATCGATGTTGATGAGGGCAAACGAAGTAAGCGCGATATTCAGATCGAACTCGTTCTTGAAGTTCAGCTTGTCGTTGTAATAGTCGCGAAGTTCTGGTGGCAGCAGAATCTTGCAGAAGCGAGTCTTACCACAACCTTGTCGGCCAATCAAAAGAGGTGTTAACGCATTGCCAGTCAGCTGTTTATCGCTCTCGCGCCACTGGCCAACCATACCTACGAACCAGAACTTCAGATACTTCTCCCAATGGGGTTGAGAGGTAGGCACACGCTTGGCCACATCAGCGATATAATCATGACCATCCCAAGCCGGCAACTTGTCGAGCCAGGTGTTTACAGGATCGAATTGTTCGATGCGAGTGGAATCGATGAAACGGTTCACGTCGCGATCCCATGATTTCAGGCCTAACTCAGTGGCTCTCAACGTCATATCGTTGCGCACCTCCTCCGTCAGAGGTTTGAATCGCTGGTCGTCGCTGAACTTCTCACGATACTCAGCCACACCCGTCAAGAGGTTTTTGCGCATCTCGAAGTTCGAGTTCAGGAAAATCTCAGTCCTCATGGCCTGAATCGTATCCTCTGGCACACTCTTCAAGGGCTTGATCTTGTGCTTCTTGCGATACTCCTCCTGCTCCAGCACACTATAAACTGTTTGGAAGAGTTTCTCCACCAGCAACTTGTCTCTACCCAAAACAGGATGGAGCATCGTCAATCCTTGCGCATGGGCCTTGGGGATGCCTTGCTCCATACACATCGTTGCAATCTGCATGAGTAACTTGGCCTCGCGCTCCTCATCGGGCAGGTCGAAATAGCGGCCCAGCACCTGATCGACGATAAACGACCAGTTCAACTGATAGGTTCGCGTGATGGTTCGCCCAGGCATCAGGTGG
>JAEEGG010002503.1_pt1 | contig 47275 bp, 38 predicted proteins | sample 9134161 | NCBI WGS metagenome assembly JAEEGG01 (sample SAMN16246543, study PRJNA631951) | gut metagenome | biome: gut microbiome; feature: rumen; material: CR-attached | host: Bos | place: Iran: Karaj | collected 2018-10
TGTAACGATTGTGTGCGCAGCCGCATTGGCGCTGCTGCCCGGCCGGGCGCTGGCCCAGTCTATTGCAGGTTCTCCGGAATACATCAAGGCCCTGACGGCTAAGTGGACAGGTGAACGTTTCCCTGACGGACGTCCGAAAGTTCCGGACGATCTTCTGGAGAGACTAAAGCACGTGACCATTGAAGAGTGTTGGGCGGAGTTGATGAAACTTGGCTACCAGAATCAATATGAGGGTGACTGGATGTTGCTGCACGACACCGAGGACGCCGTAATGGTGGGGCGTGCCGTTACGGCCCAGTTTATGCCGCTGCGTCCTGACCTGGAAGACGAAATCATCGAACAGGGCAAGAAGGAAGGCAGGATGTGGCAGCAGAAGCGCACGGTATCCTGGGTCATCAATTCTCTGGTCAAGGGTGACGTGTATGTGGCCGATACCTATAACAAGGAGTTCCTGGGCACGGCTGTGGGCTCGAATCTGGGCAGCGGGGTGTTCGAAAAAACCGGAAACGGCCTGATTACATATGGAAATATCCGTGATATCGAGCGTCTTCGCCGCATTCCCGGCCTGAATATATGGATGAAGAACTACGATCCGTCCTATATGCGTCAGACCATCCTGACCAATTATAATGTGCCCATCCGCATCGGACACGCCACCGTCCTGCCCGGCGACGCCGTCCTGGCCAAACCCGGGGCGGTCCTGTTCATTCCGCCGCACCTTTTGGAGCATATCGTGCTGACATCGGAATTCACCAAACTCACTGACGAATTCGGAGAGGAGATGATTAAGACTCACGTCTATACGGCGGGAGAAATTGACAGTGCCTGGAGTGATGAGATGAACAAGCGCTTCGTGAAGTGGGTCCGCAATTATAAGGGAAAACTTCCTATGAGCAAGGAACAGTTGGAAGCCTGCCTGAAAGAACGTAACTTCTAATTTGACGATGATCCATTTTCTTGTATCCGGCCTTCTTGCGGCCGCATTGTCAGTCTTTCCCTCCTGGAAGGAGGGGATGCTGGACATCCATATGATTGCCTCGGAGTATGGGGAAAACACCTTTGTCGTTATGCCCGACGGTACGACGATGCTCATCGACGCGGGGGATCCCAGGGCTGAAGTCGTTTCGGCATACATCCGTCACTTTTCTCCCCGTCCCGCCGGCCTGGATTATTTTCTCCTGACCCATTTCCATAAGGACCATACCGGCGGCGCCGCGGCGGTGGAGGAGAATTTCAAGATAGGCCGGAAGGTGGACCGGAACAGTTTTACGCCTGGCAGCCATGACCAGTTCGTTCCTCTTCAGGCGACGGTGCCAGGCTTTGATATCTTCAATGTCGCCGGAAACGGCAGGATTGCTACGGGAAACGGAACCCTTTGCCGGCCGCTCTCGCCCGAGGACCCCGCCACCTTTGACGAGAATATGCTCAGTTGCGCCATCCTCCTGCGCTATGGTCCTTTCTCCTATTATACGGGCGGGGATTTACCCGGGAGCAATTTCTATATCAAGCAATTCAAGAACGGGGAAGCGGTGTCGCCGGAAATCAAGGCCAACGACAAAGTGGAATACCGGAGTTTTGAGAGTCAGGTGGCCGACCTCATCGGCCCTGTCACCGCCTTGAAACTGAACCATCACGGCGTTCCTGACGCGACGACATCCGATTTCCTGTGGAAAATGCGTCCGGAAGTGATTCTCGCCGCCGGTTTCGACCATAAACAGCCCTGCCCCCTGACGCTCCGTCGGATTGCTGATCCCCAGCTTCCCTGCGCCCACAAGGTGTACGTGACGACGGATCGGGGTAAAGAAGGCAGCGGAAGTGCGCTTTGGAAGTCAGTCGTTGCGGGCGTGGGGCATATCGTGCTCCGCGTCACTGATGGTGGACGGCGCTATCAGGTGTTCGTATTGGACAAGAATTTCCGGGTGGTCAGCGCTTCGCCGTGCCGGGAGGTTGTCTCCCGAGAGCCGGACAGCCCGGACATCCATCTGGAGCCTGCCGATGACTTTGGCTGCATTGATGCGGCTGCCGATTCCGTCTGGAGGGCCGTAACGCTGTTCGGGGCAACGGATGAAATCCATTCCATGATGATTCTCAGGGATGGAAAGAAGATTTACGAAAGGTACGATACAGGGCACAGGAGAGATGAGAGGCACGTAATGTGGTCCGCTTCCAAGACTTTTACCGCCATTGCCGTGGGCTTTGCCGTACAGGAGTCCCTGCTGGGAATCGATGACAAGGTGATCTCCTTCTTCCGCGACGACGAACTTCCTTCCGAGCGGGGAGCGTGGCTGGAAGAATTGCGCGTACGGGACCTTCTGACGATGTCTTCCGGACTCGGCACGGACGGAATCAATAAGGTCCGGTCGCTGGAATGGAAGCATCCGGCCCGGGAAGTTTTTGCCGTCCCGATGACTTTTGCGCCCGGCTCCCGCTATCACTACAATTCGATGAATACCTATCTCCTGTCCGAAATCGTCCAGCGGTGTGCAGGAATGAAGCTTTCCGAGTATCTGAACGACCGATTGTTCCGTCCGCTGGGCATCTGTAACTGGGAATGGGAAGAGAGTGCCGACGGCGTGACCGCCGGGGGCTGGGGACTTTATACCACAACGGAAGCCCTTGCCAAGACCGCCCAGTTTTTATTAAACAAAGGGAAGTGGGACGGACGGCAGCTCCTCCGGCCGGAATGGGTGGAGGCGATGCGTTCACCGCAGATTTACCAGTCCGATGGCCCGCTGAATGACTGGAATGCGGGTTATGGATACCAGGTGTGGGTATGCACCCACAATGCGTTCAGGCTGGATGGGGCCTTTGGACAGTTCGGTATCGTAATCCCGGAAAAAAATGCCGTCATCGCGGTGACCGCCCACCTGAGCAAGGGTAAGCGGAACTTTATGGATATGATTTGGAAAACCATTTGGCCTAGATTATAAGTAATGAAAAAGACCATTCTGTTTGCCGTTGTGGCCATCCTGGCCGCATGTTCCCAAAAACAACAGCAAGACTATCCTATACGGGGCGTTACGCTGGATCACGTTCACTTCACGGACGGTCTGCTCGCAGAAAGGGAGCGCGTCGTGCGGGAAAACACCATTCCTTTCGCCTTTCGCAAATGTGAGGAAACCGGGCGCATTGCCAACTTTGCGCGTGCCGCAGGCCTGGATACTACGAAGTTCACGGGACTCCGCTATGACGATTCCGATGTGTTCAAGGTGATGGAGGCGGCCTCCTACAGCCTGGCTACCCGGTATGATGCTGCGCTCGATCAGTATATGGACAGCCTCATCGCCCTGGTGGGCGCCGCGCAGGAGCCGGACGGGTATCTTTATACCATCCGTACTTCGGGCGGTCTGGACGTGGATCCCAAGGCGGGACCGGAGCGCTGGAACGATATTGCCACCAGCCACGAGCTTTACAATGTCGGACATATGTACGAGGCGGCGGTGGCACACTTTTACGCCACCGGAAAAACCGCTTTCCTGGATATCGCCAAACGTAACGCGGACCTTATCTACAATACCTTCCTGGTGCCGGACCGCAAGATTGCTTCCGGCCATGAGGAGATTGAACTGGCCCTGGTGAAACTCTACCGGGCGACAGGAGACAGACGCTACCTCGACCTTTCGCATTTCCTGCTGGAATGCCGCGACGATTGCGGGAATGATCCCAAGCCTGTGGCCGAACAGTACGAAGCGCTCGGCCATGCTGTCCGCGGTACTTACCGGTTTATGGCGGTGACTGACAACGCTGTCCTTTGCGGCGACCAGGCCTACCGTACGGCCATCGATTCCCTTTGGAATGATGTGACGGGCCGGAAAATGTATCTTACGGGCGGTCTGGGAAGTTACCGGGAGAAGGAACGCTTCGGCGAGGCGTATTTCCTGCCCGATGAGGAAACGCATTGCGAGACCTGCGCCGGGGTGGGCAGCTGCATGTGGAACTACCGGATGTTCTGCCTCACGGGCGAAAGCCGCTACTTCGATATTTTCGAGAGAACGCTCTATAACAATGTCCTGCACGGCATTTCTGACGACGGCATGAAATTCTTTTATGCCAATGTCCTGCAGTGCAGTCCTTATACCTTCGATTGGGAAAGGGAATGGGCGAAGATCAGGCCGAAGTCCCGCCTGCGGAGAAGCCATCGCCTCCCGTGGTTCGAAACTTGCTGCTGTCCCACCAACCTGGCCCGGATCTTTCTTTCCATGCCGGGTTATATCTATGCCCTGGGGAATAACAGCATTTACGTCAATTTGTTTACATCGGGGCAGAGCGCCTTTGAAACCGCTGCGGGGGAGCCGGTGGAATTGCGCTGCGATACGGCCTATCCTTACGAAGGCGACGTCCGGCTGACATTTGACAAGGCTCCGCTCAAAGCTACGGAGCTGCGCATCCGTATTCCCGGCTGGGCCCAGGGACATCCCGTTTCCAGTACCTTATATACTTACCTGAATGGTGCGCCTTCCCTGCCGGTCATCCTTGTGAACGGGGAAGCGGCCCTCTATGCCACGGAAAAGGGTTACGCCGTCCTGGACAGGAAGTGGAAAGACGGAGACGTGGTGGATGTCCGCTTTGAAATGCCGCTGCGTTTCGTGAAGGCCGACGACCGGGTTGAAGCGGTCAGAGGACGTATTGCAGTGGAGCGCGGCCCCATCGTCTATTGTGCCGTCCTGGCGGAAAACGACAAGCAGGATATCCGCTCCTGTGTCATCTCCCCGGAGGACCATTTTGAAGAGCAGGATCAAGCTTCCGCTTTCGTCACCCTGACGGACACGGACCGCCACCTGATGTTTATTCCTTATTACCGTCACGCCCAGGAGGGAATCACCCAGATGAGCGTGTGGCTCAGAAAGCAATGAAACGAATCCTTTTATTAATCTTCGCGGCAGCTTTTCTTATGCTGTATCCGCACGATACTGATGCTCAGGAGAAATGCGTCCTTGACAACGGTATAATACGCGCTGTCTTCAACAGCGGCGAGACCTTTACTGTGGAAGAGATTGTCATGGATGGCCATAAAGTGGCCGGGAACGGCTCCTTCGCCTTCTGGGACGTCACCCTTCTGGGACCGATGGGGGAGACACCGGTTTACCGTCCCAAGGTGGCACGATATCAGGGGGCGGTAAAAACACACGAAAATGGTGTGCAGCGCTATTGTTTTACGTGGTCTCTCCGCCTGGACTATTCCCATGGAAATTATCCTCTGCGTGCCTTTGTGAGCCTGCCGGATGATGGAGACCGCCTGTATTTCAACTTGGAGGCGGAACTTCCCGATGGATGGATGGTGACGAATGTCACCTATCCGGAACTGACGCTCTGCCGCCCGGAGGGCGCCAAGGTCATCATCCCCGAGGGCTGGGGGTTGGAAGCGCCCCTCTCCGCCGCCGGGCACAAGGCCATCTATCCCACCAGTTCCATGCAGTTTGTGATGGTCCACAATGCGGACGGTGCCCTGTTCTTCGGAACGGAGGACCCTTCCGGCAGCCGGAAGGTTTATGGCGTGGACGGAAACGTGGACATGCACCTGTCGCTGGATGTACCCGCCAGCGAGGCCTGGACCTCGGACGGGACGTTCACCCTGCCTTTTGCCGTAAATCTGGGTTTCGACCATGCGGGCTGGGAACATGCAGTTACGCATTGGTACAAGCCCTATACTTATACCCTTCCCTGGGGAGGAGAAGAACGTAAAATCAAGAACCGCCTCTCCACCCTGTCTCCCTGGCTGCTGCAGACCGAGGCCTGGGTACGCCTGAAAACCGTGGAAGACGAGTTTGCCGCCCTGGACAAAGCGGCAGACCTGCTGGGGCCGCATCTGAGCGCCCACTGGTACTGGTGGCATCAGATCGAATATGATACCCACTATCCGGAATATCTTCCGGCGCGGCCGGGTTTTGCAGAGCGGATAGCCCAGATTCACAGAAAGGGTGTCCACGTTACGCCCTACATAAACGGCCGTCTCTGGGATCCGCATTCGGAAAGTTATGCCCGGGATGGCGGTGCGGATGCATCGGCACGGAAAATGGACGGCACCCTTTATACGGAGATTTACCGTACCTCCCGTGTGGTCAATTCCGTCACCTGCCCTTATACGAAGACATGGCACGACAAACTGTGCTCCTTGGTGGAGAGCATTCAGACAGAATACGGGGTGGACGGAGTGTATATCGACCAGGTGGGCTGTACGGTTCCGGTACCCTGCTGGAATCCGTCCCATGGTCACCCCCGCGGAGGCGGCAGCTTTTGGCTGGAGGGCTATCAACGTATTCTCAGGGATATCCGCAGGGACCATCTGCGCCCCGGCGGAATCTTGACGACGGAGGAAAACGGAGAGTGTTACAGCGACCTCTTTGACATGATGCTGATGGTGAACAGCCTGAACAACGACCACCTTGGCCCTTTGAAGATAGTTCCGGTTTTTCCCATGGTTTATTCAGACCGCATCATTACCAGCGCCTTCACCGCTCTTCCCGAGGTGTTGGAAGTCGGTGTCCCCGGCACCTACCGCTTTGCCTTTGCCAAGGCCTTGCTTTATGGCGCCCAGCCCGGCTGGGTGAGGGCATTCATCATCACCGACCCGAAATTCGCGTCAGAAGCGGCCTATCTGAGAAAACTCATGGATTTCCGTTCAACGATACACGACATCGTTCTTGGCGGGGAGTTCGTGCGGGAATTTACGCCTCTCGGTGCAAATCCGAAAAGAACTTTCGAGAGGTTCTGGGAGGAGACCGCCGTTCTTGGTGCGGAATGGAAGGACCGGGACGGGAAGCCAGCCTTTATCCTTGTAAATACGGAACAGGAGGCGCATAAAGTCCGGCTCCCGAAAGAGGCGTCGCGCCGTGGAACGGTCACGGTACCTCCCGACGGTGCAATTGTCATAAGATGACCCGAAAAATGAAAGCATATCGTATTCTCGTTTTCCTCCTGCTGTTGTGCCCGGTAAGCCTGGCCGGCAGGGAGTTCATCCGTTTCCATACGGGCAACAGCGACATTTCCTATGACGGGATCAATGAAATTTTCCAGGATTCCCGGGGGTTTGTCTGGATAGGCACTTTCAAGGGCCTGAACCGCTATGACGGAACGCGCTTCCGGGTCTGGTGCCGGGAAGATCTCGGCCTCGCTTCCGATTTTATTCACCAGATTGCGGAAGACCGGGATGGAAACCTGTGGATAGGGACTGATGCCGGCGTCACGTGCTACCTGCGGGACGAGGACCGCTTCGAGCCGTTGAAGTTGCCGGCGGACAACGGTACGCGCATCACGGGCAAGGTCACTTTCATCTCCTGCGACGATGACGGGCTTATCTATATCCTGGCCGGGTTCGACGGCTGCTTTATTTACGATACGCAAAAGAAAACGCTGGTCAATTATCTGCGCGGAGCGGGCAAGGAGGCCGCCTGTTCCTTCCGCAAGTTGCTTCGCGACCGGGACGGCGGCTACTGGCTTTCCAAATATCGCCGCAACCTTTATCACGCCGATGCAACTTTCTCCAACCGCCATGCCATCGATCTGGACGCTAACCCCTCCTGGTTTGCGGGCGACGATGTGGAAGGCCTCTTCTATGCCTGCGGCGATTCTTCCCGTTTCTATGCCGTCAGCACCCTGCATGGCATTTCCGAGGTTTGCCCGTCGGAACGGACGGTCCGGAGCCTGTTCCCGCTTCCTAAAGGGGTTGCGCTCAATCACGTATTTCTGGAAGACGGACACCGGTTCTGGCTTTCTACCTCGCGCGGGGTATGGTCCTATGACCTGATCTCAGGGGAATCATCCGTGTATCAAATGAAAGAAGGGGATCCGTTTTCCCTGTCGGACGACCAAGCCCGCGCCGTCTGTGTGGATCGCAGCGGTGGCCTCTGGGTGGGAACGAAAGACGGCGGCGTGCACTATTCCGGTCTGGACCAGCGCCGCTTCGTGAAAGTTTATGACAAGGCCTTGAAAGGGGCGATTGTCAGCGGCTTCGCTTCCGACGGACATGACCGGGTATGGGTGACCACGGAGAATAACGGGCTGTTCTGTTACTCCCTTTCCACCGGCAACCTGGCGGCGGTGAATACAGGCCTGCACACTGCGCTCTGTTCCCCCTGCTATCTGGACGGATCTCTGTGGTTTGGCTCCCAGGATGGTTTGTACCGCTACGACGTGACCCGGAAATCCCTGCGTTTTTACGGAAATCTTCGCAACAAGGGGGTGGACGACGCGAAGGTCTATGTCGTGGTGCGGACGGGCGAGGACGATATCTATGCCTCCACGACGCGCGGGGTGTTCCGTTATGATGCGGAAGCCGACCGCTTTGAATCGCTGGATGAGTTCTACGGCTACTTCATTACCTCCATCGTTGAGGACAAGGACGGGCGGCTATGGCTCTCGACCTTTGACGACGGGGTGCTCCACTGGGATCCGTCGGAGCGGGAGATGGTCGGCCATTACTGCGTGGCCGATGACGGCGGGCTGGTTTCCGACAAGGTCTGTTCCATGTATGTGGATGCTTCCGGCATCGTCTGGGCCATCGGTTTTTCATCGGGTTTCTACCATCTGGACCCGGGCGCGAACCGCTTTGTCCGCATTTGCCGGAACAGTCTCCCTGTCCTTCCTACTAATGTGTATTTTCGTGCCGTCGGGGCAGAAAGCGGGGATCTGTACCTGTCGTCGGATTCCGGCCTGGTAAGATATGTGCCGGAAACGGGCGAAGTGGGTATCTATACAGAACTGGACGGTCTGCTGGAGCGCAAGTTCACCAATTCATCCCTCTTGCTGGAAAACGGGGAAATGATCTTCGGTTCAGACAACGGCTTCATCCGCTTCCGTCCGGCCCCTGTCGTCAACCGCGGCATCCGCCCCATGGCTATTGTTACAAAATTCCAGATTGGCGACCAAGATGTTCCTCACTTCAATCCCTCTGAGAAACAGGTGCTGAAGGCCGACCAGAACACACTCAGTTTCGAGTTCGCCGTTCTGGGCAATTCTTTCCCGGCCACCGAGCGCCTGCAGTGCCTGCTCGAGCGTTATGACAAAGGGTGGCGGGACGTGTCTGCAGGGAAGCGGATGACCTGGTTCAATCTTCCCCCGGGGAGCTATCGCCTGCGGCTCCGTACGGCCGAGGTCGGGGGAGAGTGGGTAGAAAAGCAGGAGGCGCTGGAGATCGTGGTAAAGCCTCCTTTCTGGGGCTCGCTTGCCGGTATCTTCCTCATTGTGCTATTTTCCCTGCTAGGGTTTGCCGCCATACTTGCATTCACTCTCTGGCTGATCCGGCGCAAGCAACGGGAGGAAGAAGAACGTTTCCGGAAGGCCAAGGAAGAAGAGATGTTCAGGCAGAAACTGGATTTCTTTTCTCACGTCATCCATGAAATCAAGACTCCGCTGACCTTAATCAAGACACCGCTCTCGCAGATGAAGGCGCGGAGCGGGCACGATGCGGCCTCAGAACACGATTTGTCGGTGATGCAGCGCAGTGCGGACTACCTGACCTCGCTGGTCAACGAACTGCTGGATTTTGTGCGGATCGAGCGCAAGGGCTATGAACTGCATCCGGTGGAGGTGGATCTGGTTGACAAGCTGAAGATGCTTGTTTTCAGCTTTGCTGATACGGCTGCCGAGCGCAATATCAGTATTACGATGGATCCTCCCGCCTTTACGGCCGGGGTAAGCGCCGATGTGGCCGCCCTGGACAAAATCCTGAACAATATCCTCATCAATGCCCTAAAGTATGCGGAAAGTCGTATTACCATCGATGTGAGACGGGACGGGGAGAACATCTGCGTCGCCGTGTCCAATGACGGTCTCCAGATCCCCGATGCCTACCGCGAGGCAATTTTCCGTCCCTTCACGCAGTACCACCGGGAGTCTGGCGAGATTTCCGAAGGCGTAGGCATCGGTCTTCCACTTGCGCGGATGCTCGCCCAGATGCACGGGGGCAACCTTACGCTCTCCGACCTTCCAGGCGAGACATGCTTTGTTCTGACGCTTCCGCGCTCCTCGGACGAATTTGACGTCTCGCCTGCGGACGAGGCGGAGGATGCATCCGTGGCGTCCGGGCCGCGTCCTTCGCTGCTGCTCGTGGAGGACAACCGCGAACTGACGGACTACCTTACTCACGCCCTGGAAGAGCGTTATTCCGTCCAGACTGCCCATACCGTCGAGTCGGCCCTGTCCATCGTTAAGGAGCAGCCGGTGGAGCTGGTCCTGACGGATATCACGATGCCCGGGAAAAGCGGACTCGACCTTTGCCGCGAAATCCGGGAGGATATCGAGATTTCCCATATTCCCATCATCGTCGTTTCCGCCAGGACATCGACGCAGTCCAAAGTGGAAGCCATGCGGCTTGGTGCGGACCTGTTTATCGAAAAGCCCTTCGACATGGAGTACCTTCAGGCCAGCATCCACAATATCCTGAGCCGCAGGGGACTGATGAAGCGGACGCTGAGCCGGGGCATGATCAGCCAGGACATAGCCGTGTTCGGGCTTCCGAGGCGGGAGGAGGAATTCTTGCTCCGTCTGGACAAACTGATTATGGATCATCTCCCGGACGGTGATGTTTCCAACGAATTCCTTGCGGACCATCTGGCCGTCAGCCAGGCCACGCTGGTGCGAAAAGTCAGGCGGCTGCTGGGGACTTCCCCCAATAATTACGTCCGCAACAAACGGCTTGCGGTGGCGGAAGCGATGATGCGCGAATCTTCCGGGGCCAATGTTTCGGATATCTGCTATGCCGTAGGGTTCACCAATCTTTCCTATTTTGCCAAATGCTTCCGTGAACAATACGGCAAGACACCTTCAGAATATATGGAATCACTGTCATGAAAAAAATCTGTCTTTCCCTTGTAGCGGCGATTATCCTTTTCGCCTGTGCCCGTGAACCCAGGCATGTGGTCCTGGAACCGCTCCCTATGCAGTACGGAGACACGTCAAGGTCTCCCATCCCGTTCGCCAAGGATCCTACCGTCATCCGGCTCGGGGACGAGTACCTCATGTATTATTCGGTTACGGCCTTCGCCCCCGACACGCTCCCGGGCAAGACCCCGCCGATCCTTTCCGGCTGGCATACGGGAATTGCCCGCAGCACTGACCTCGTGAACTGGACGCGCTCTTGCGACCTGGACCTCCGGGATACCCGGAACAACAAGGTGCTGGGCGGCGTGGCTCCGTGCGTGAAAGTCCTGGACGGGGAAATACATCTTTTCTACCAGATGGGCTGGGAGGGGACTGAAGGGATGAGCAATATCTGGCATGCCGTGAGCAAGGACGGAATCACCTTTGTCAATACCTGCGACAGGCCGGTTTTCATTCCCGATACCGACTGGTCGATCAAGCGGTCGATAGACGCGGAAGTCTATCCGGTGGGGGACCGGCTTATCCTCCTTTTTGCGACCCGGGATAAGAGCGCCACCTACCAGATCATGGGAATGGCGGAGGCCCCTTACGGCAGCGACTACGGTCCCGACAAATGGAAACTCGTCTCGGTCGACGGGCCGCTGCTGAAGCCGGAATATCCGTGGGAGATGAGCTGCGTCGAGGCGCCGACCGTCGTGGAGCATAAGGGAATATGGTATATGTTTTATGCCGGGGCCTACAATCACGAACACCAGCAGATCGGTCTTGCCGTTTCCCGTGACGGGCGACACTTCACCCGCATCCCCCCGGACGGGCTTTGCTTCCCCTCCGGGCCGGAGGGGTCGTGGAACGCGGCCGAGAGCGGACACCCCGGGGTTTTCCGAGATGATGACGGGCAGGTCTATCTTTTCTTCCAGGGAAAGGCGGCTCCTGATGCGACCTATAACCTCTCCGTCTGCAAGGTCCTTTTCGAATAGAATATCTTTTCAGCGGCCGAAGCCGACGGAATCGGTCCCTTGGGATTTGCAATGATGAAAAAGAAGGTTGTTTTATTCGTGGCGCTGGCTGCATGCATGGTTTGTGCGAAGGAGACTTGGGGCAGGGACGCCAAGCTTTTCGCCACGAGGACCGAGGTGCAGAGGTTCATCAAGGATGGGCCTTCCGCTCCGGCCTATGAGATTTTCGCAGCCATCCGCTCGAGGGTGCTGCAAAGGACCCTTTCCCCTTCCCTGACGGATGCTTCGTCGACTACAGAGTGGTGGCACCACGTCTCGGAATACATGACGGACGCGGCCCTTGTGCATGTCCTTGAGCCGACCGACCAGGTAGATACATGGCTTAGGGCCAACGTGCTCGACCTCGTCCGCAGGCCCGTGAGTGACTGGGCGGGACCCCCGTTCAGGCGCTATCGCGGAGGTGTCATGACGGGAAACCTTGAGACAGCCCATATCGGCTGGACGGTCAGCATATGCCTGGACATGGCTGGCGACCTTTTCACGGATGCCGAGAAAGAGGAAATCCGCGAGGCGCTGCGCGAAAAAGGCCAGATGCCCTGCCGGCGTTATCTGGAAAGCAACATTCCCTATCATAATTGGAACTGCGTACTCTTCGCAGGCTACACCGTGACCTCGGCCGTTCTGCAGGACAGGGAGGCCCTGGACTATGCCAAAAACTGGTTCAATGTTGCCCTGGACCATTTCCAGCCGGACGGAAGCTACGGCGAGAGCCTGCAGTATGCCAACTATGCGGCCTATGCGATCATGCTGGCACACGAAACCCTCATAAGGGCCGGTGTCCTCAAGCCCGGGGATTTCGACCCTTATGCCAGGCTTGTGGACTGGGCTGCCTACGCATATGTCTGCCAGAAGCCGGTCTCCGGCTGGCCCGTTGCTGCTGTCATGCCCCTCAGCGTCAACTTCGGGGACAGCGCGGCGACATTCCGGCCTTCGGGCGACCTGTTGATGCACATAGCGAGCCGGGCCGGGCAGTTCCTGCCGGTCCAGGCCGGGCTTGCCGCCTGGCTCTTCGAACGGATGTACAATCCTGTCGACGGTCCGGCCATCCACGATATGGCCAGTTTCGGATTTCTCAATGACTTCGGATTCCTGTCGGTGCTGCTGGCTCCGGGAGCCGCCAAACCGCTGTCCCCCGAGCAGGCCGCTTACCCTGTGACCAAGGCCTTCTCGGCAGGAGATTGCTTCCTTCGCGACAGCTGGGACGGCCGGACCGTGCTTGCCTTCCGCATGGCCTCCGAACCCCGTCACGCTTCGGGCCACCTGCACGGCGACATGAACAGTATCCAACTGTATTTCAACGGAGAGCGCATGCTCGCCGATCCCGGCCACAGCTGCTACCGCAACCTCACCCGCCAGCTCGACGTTGCCACTTCCTCGCACAACACCTGCACTTTCACCCTGCCCGACGGAAGCATGCTCCAACAGCTCCCGCCCGCCCGTCGCAACCGCAGCTCTGCCGGCCCCCGCTGGGACGGCATGCCCTACAACCCCGGTGGCAAGAGGCTGATGTGCGCTTCGATCGGCGATGTCAGGGTGGTCTCCTCCGATGTCTCGGATTATTACGGCTCCCCCTTGAAAGAATTCATCCGCACCGCGGTCCTTTGCGGCTCGAACGTAGTTTTCGTGGTTGACCGTATCCGCTCGGAAGTGCCGGTAAAGGCAAATTGGAACTGGCTTCTCGACAACAGGGACGGGGATCTCGGCTACAACTGGGACCAGCCCGGGTTTATCTCGGCATCACGCCACGGATCCTCTATGCGCATCACTCGTTTCGGCTCCGAAGGGCGGCTAGCCGGGCCGACCTGGGCAATGCTCCACGACGCCTACCACACCCTGCCCGGACGCTTTTGCGAAGGCAAGCCCGGCAGCGGCGTTTCTTTCATGATGGCGGAGACCGAGGCCCTCGAAAACCGCACCTGCGTCCATGTGATCATCCTCGACAAGCCGGACGCCATCGACAATTGGACCTGCAGCGAGGACAAGAATTCCTACACTGCCGGGAACAAGGACGGCAGCTGGACCCTCCTCGTCCTCGATAACGGCACCCTCCGTGTCAATGGCCCCTCCGGCATCACCGACCTCGGCAATCCGCGGCTCCTTGCTTCGGCTCCTTTGGTCTGATGAAACTCCGATAACCCCTGACCGAAGGCCTAAATAAAGAGCACTTCCCGGCCTGCAAGGAGGAAATTGCCGCCGACGGCATATTCCCGGCAGGTGGGGGAGAACTGGTCTTCGGTGGTGATGTGCATATGCCCGGTCAGGATGCATTTCAGCAGGGGTTCTTCCTTCAGGCAGGCGATGAATTCCGCGGTCACCGGATCCTCCTTCTGGGCGAGATAGTCCCCGGCGATTGCCGGAACGGATCCGCTTTTCAGCAGCCCGCCTTTCTTGTCCCAGAAACGGCAGTGTTCGCGGTAGATCTTATCGGTAAAGATGGGGACGTGAGTGCAAAGCACGATGGGATACCCCTTCCGGGCTTCTTTCCGGAAGCGCTTAAACTGCTCAGGAACGATGGTGCCGAAGACGTTGTCGAGCGTGATGAAATTCACCCCGTGGACAATTTGCGAGGCAAACTGGATGGGAACGGGGAAATTCTTTTGCAGCAGCTTCCGCGTCGGGTCTTTGTAGGCCTCGCTCTTTTCGTATTTGCGGTCCGTGACTTTGTACTCGTGGTTGCCGACGGAGGCGATCAGATCCGTCCCGAAACATTTCCTGAGCAGGTCGAAATTCGCCCGGGACTGCCAGTCGATGATGTCGCCGGTGTGGACGATATACTCCACGTGCTCCCTGGCCCAGGCCAGGGTGTCGGCAAGGGCCTCTTCCTGATGGCCCCCGAAAGTTTTCGTCCGCTTTACGGCCCACGCCTGATGCGTTTCTTCTTCGTCCGGATAGGCGGCCGTCAGGTGCGTGTCCGAAATATGAAGGACGGAGAAAGGCTCGGAGAGCCCGATTTCCACGGTGGCATAACTCAGGGAAAGTCGCTCGCGGGGGCCCCGTTTGCGGAAGATGTCTTCCTCATCCGTCCCGTCCCGGGGAACGGCGAACAAGGGCAGGTCGGCCGTCGCGATCAATGCGCCGGCCCCTGCCATATTGAACAAAAATCTACGTCTGTCCATCTTTGATCTTGCGTAACTGGATTTTGTACAGCACAATATAATGCAAAATTCAATACATACAACGGTTTTCGTGACTTATCGGGAATTTTTGTTATCTTCGTGTCGCCGCCCATCCCTGTTTGCGGAAGGCGGGAACGATGAAATTGAACCATCTCGGTATCTTCTCTATTATAAAGCGGGACCGGCGGAGAGGAGCGAGCGGACTTCTTCGTCGTCCTGCCCTTCGGCATAATAGCGGAGAATGGGCTCGGTTTCGGAAGCACGGATCAAAAGCCATCGGCAATCTCCCTCCAGCACATACTTGATTCCGTTCACAATCCCTCGTGAAGAAAGGAAAGTCTGTTCGGAAATCACCCGGAATCCGGCTACGGACGGGACTTTCTTCCCGTGAAGCCGGGGGAGCAGATTCTCCCGGTCCGGCCGGTCGCAATGGGTGTCGATCCGGGCATAATGCACTCTCCCGAGCCGGGATTCGCGTTCGGTCACATAGGCTGAAAGTGTCCTGCATCCCGATACGGACAGCATCTCGAGGAAAAGCAATGCCGAGAAGATGCCATCCCGCTCCGGCAGATGCATCGCATAGCCGAATCCGCCGCTTTCTTCACCGCCGAAACAAACCCGCTCCCGCACCATGATGTCGGTAATGTATTTGAAGCCCACTTGCACATCATATACCGGCGTGTCCGGCGACAGGAAGTGTTTCCGTAGCAGACCGGTCACGGAGGAAGTGTGGACGATGGCTCCCGGCTCGTGGCGCACCCGCTTGAGGTAATCGACCAGCAGAAGAATGGTGGTCTGCGCAGACAGGAAGTCACCTGTCTCGAGGCAGACCCCCAGCCGGTCGGCATCTCCGTCCGTCGCGACGCCGAGCGCGTACGAACCTGCATGGAGCGCCTCCCCAAGGGGGTTCAGATTGGATGCTACCGGCTCCGGAAGGCGGCCATAGAAGTCTTCAGCCGGTTTCCCGTAAATCGTATCTGCCGTGCAGCCGTTTTTCGCAAGGATATCGGCAATCAGGGTACCTCCGGCTCCCCCCATCGAATCGGCCAGCACCCGAAGGCCCGCATAACGGATACTGCCGAAATCAATGCGTGATTCGATATGGGCGACATAGGGCGGAAGCAAATCCTCCGAAGCGGGAACAGACTCGGAAACGACGGTTTCCGATGTATATAGCAACGCCTCTACCGCCCGTGTCTGCTCCAGGGAGAACGGACCGCCATAAGCCGCTTTGAACTTAATGCCGTTGTAGCAGGGGGGATTGTGCGAAGCCGTGATCATGACGCCGGCGAAACACTCCCGGTCCACGACCGTATATGACAGGACCGGGGTCGGCACCACCCTGTCCGACAGGATGACGTCAATCCCGTTTCCGCTCAAAACCCGGGCGAACAATTCGGCGAAATCCCGGGAACGGCGGCGCGTATCGTAACCGACGGCTACCTTCGGCTTCGCCGCGGCCTCCTTCAGAACATAGGCTGCAAAAGCCTGGGCGACCGCTGCGACGGATTCAGGATGGATTTCTTCGTCAATCCGCGCCCGCCATCCATCGGTGCCAAAGAATATCTTAGACATTGGAAATCGCCTTGGCAAACCAACTTGTAATGACCTGGGGCCGGGTAATCGCGGATCCGACGACCACGGAGAACGCACCCGAGCGGATGGCTTCCGCCGCATCGGCGGGCGTATTGTAACGTCCTTCGGCGAAAACCGGACAGTCCAGTGCGGCTTTGCAGGCGCGAAGGAGTTGCAGCGAAGGGCCTTCGGATGCCTGGGAAAGCGTTTCGGGCGTATATCCTGCCAGCGTCGTTGATACGCAATGCGCACCGGCCTCCCGGCAGGCGATCGCATCCTCCAGCGTCGCGATGTCCGCCATCAGCAATTGTCCGGGATACAGTTCCCGCAGCCGGGCGATATACTCCGGACCTGTCAGGCCGCCGGCCCTGCGGCGCGGCGTTCCGTCTACGGCAATGATGTGCACACCCAGTGAGACTAGTTTTTCGACATCGGGGAAAGATCCTGTAATACAAACGGTTCCATCGGGGAAAACACTTTTTGTCAGGCCGATGACAGGAATATCTACCGCCGAGAGGACGGCATGGGTCTTTTCGATTCCGCAAGTCCGGATGCCGGCCGCACCGCCCATCACGGCGCAGCGTGCAAAATCCGCCACCCGCCCGGGAGAATCGAACGGTGACGGGGGCTCCGCCTGGCAGGATACGACAAGGGCTCCGCGCAGGCGCTCAAAAACATTATCGGAAGGTAACATCGATGTAAATGGGATAATGGTCCGAAGGGAAGAAATTGTTGTTGCCGTAAACAATGTCCAAGGCGTTATACTCGTAGACACGGACATGCGGATTTACAAAGAAGTAGTCGATCCGTACCGGATGAACCCCGCCGAAATTGTGTGCCGTTCCCCGGGGGCCCAGCACCAGCGGAGATACCGTCCGGGCATCGGAATAATGGGCGGAAAGCGTCTTGTACGCTGTCGTATTGTCCCAGGAATTCATGTCGCCCATCACGATGACGGGAAGGTCCCCGCCCAATTGTGCGGATCGTTCGCATATGCGGGCGGCCCCTTTCTCGCGGGCCACGATGCCGCGGTGATCGAGGTGGGTGTTGAATACCTTGAAGCGTTTGCGCGTCACCTTGTCACGGAACACCGCCCAGGTGCAATACCGCTCGTATTTCCCGTCCCAGCTCTTCTCATGCGGAACGTCGTTCTCATTCAGCCAGAACATCCCCCAGTCGAGCAGCTCGATCCGGGTTTCATCATAGATGATGGGATCAAAGAGCCCTTTCTCTCCCACCGCACGGTAGCCGGTCAAGCGGACAATGTCGTCCAGCTGGTCGGGCACCGCTTCCTGCAGTCCGACTACTTTGAATCCGTATGTCTGAATGATTTTGCAGAGCGAATCCCGGCGATAAATCCACTGATTGATCCCGTCCTGCTCCTTGTTGCCCCGGATATTGTAGGAGGCGATGCGAAGCGCCTTGCGGGGCGTTTTTGCATTCAGGATAACCGGCAGTGACACAAAGGCCGCCAGAAAAAACAGCATTCTTATAACTCGTTTCATTGTGAAGAAGTTTTCTTGGGACGAAGCAAAATTACCAGTAACAAAGCCAGAGAACAGCACGCCGCCACAATCCAGAAAATCCGGATGGCGGAGAAATCATAGACGGCGATTTCATCGATCATCCGTTTCCGTCCTTCGATGAAATACCCGCTCAGGATATCCTGGATGCCGGCGGCCGCATAACTGGCGATTCCGATGACGCCGGCGGCAGCCCCCACCGCCTCGGCCGGGGCCATATCCACCGCCATCAGGCCGCCCAGGAAGCAGATCAGAATGCCGATGGACAGGCCGAACAGCACCATCGCCGCAATGTCCACCCAATAATAGCCCCTGGGGACGAAGAGGAACATCAGCAGCGAAAGGAGATTTACCGCCGAAGCGATGACGGCCGGGCGGTTGCGGTCGCCTTTGAACAACTTGTCGGAAATCAGGCCGGAAAACACGGTCCCTACTATGCCGCAGACCGAGCTGACGGCAATCAGCGAAGAGGCCTGCACCACCGTATACCCCTTTTCCGCCTCAAAATAGAAAATGCCCCAGCTGTTGACTGCATAGCGGGCTACATACATAAATGCGGAGGCCAGCGCCAGCACCCATATCATCGGCATCCTGAGCACGGTCATTTGATGCCGGCTGATGTCTTTCTGCCGTTCCAGACCTTTTAACTGCGGCTCCGCTCCCGGCGGGAACGGCTTGAGCAGCAACAGGATAAGAAGTACGCCGAGCAGGCCGAGCGCCGAGGCCGACAGGAATCCGGCCTGCCAGCCGTAAGAGCCGACCATAACGGCGGTAAATATAAAAGTTACCGCTTCGCCCAGGTTGTGGCTTGCACTCCAGAATCCGTACACCGTGCCCATCCCTCCGCCGCCATACCAGCGTTTCAACGCGATAACGCTGCTCGGCGCTCCGGCCGACTGGAACCAGCCGTTCAGCGCCCAGAGCCCGACAAACAGCCAGAAGGGCGCCTTCAAACCCAACAGGAAATTCACCAGGGCGCATACCAGCAGTGACCCGCCCATAAAATAACGGATGTTGACCCGGTCCGCCAGGAATCCGTTGACAAACTTTCCGACGGCATACGAAAAGAAGAGCGCCGATCCGATAATGCCCAGCTGGGATTCGGTCAGAAAGCCGTCGTCCACGATGGACTTCTTCAACACATTGATGCTCAGCCGGCATACGTAGAAAAGACCATAGCCCAGCGTCACCGCCCAGAAGACGCCTGCGCGGGCCGGATTAAAAGTGCGAGTATTCACGCGGAACATCGAATCGGTTTTTTGGCATTCGTGTGTGTTCTGACATAGCGAAGATACAACGAATATCTGACAACAACAACCCTTTCGGCTCCGGACGGTCAAAAAATCTTTTCGTACAGGTCCAGGATCTGCCGGTGGAGAATCCGGAATCCTTTCGTTTTCTCCAGTGTCTCTTCGTCCATATATAGCCGCTTGTTGACCTCGATCATTATGGATTTGTAAATGACCGGAGTGCTGAAGGTCTTTGAGTTGGAGAAAGGTTCGTTGACGCCGACCTTGTATCCAAGGGCTTCAAAGTGACTGCAGACGGTCCCGATAAACTTGTCATCGGGCCTGGTCCTGTCCTCGTTGAAGCCGATGCATATGTCATACTTCGATGCGGCCCCGCTGTCGGGAAGCAGGAGTGTCGGCCCGGAGCTGAAACTATGGCAGTCTATGACCAGGCTGCCGCTATTGCTCAGAATCAGGTTTTCCATCCTATGGTGGTGCCCGACATACTCGTCGTAGCGGCGGATCTGTGCGTAATTGCGGTCTCCTGTCGACACGATACCGCTCCGGTCCCCGAGAGGGTTTCCGCCATCATAAATGATTCCCAGATTCTTCTCCTCAAGCGGATCGTCCGTCATCCTCTCCACGTCGCAGGCCGTCCTGCATAATGGAAAAACAACGGGGAGGATTCTTTTATCCCCTTCATCCGGCGAGAAGAGCTCGTCGGTATACCAGTCGACGAGGTCCCTGGCCTTCTCCAGGAATAATCGGGCGAATGGTTTCTGATTGTCGTAGAACTCCGTCCCGCTATGGGGGATGTGGAGAATGAGACGATGTGGAATAAACATAATAAAAAATGTTATTGGTTAAAAATGCCAGTCGTGGCACTTGCCTCCAATAACATCCTTGAGCGCTGTCATTTTTGGCATAATGCCCACATCCGCCTTTCGGCGAACCACCGTGGCTCCGGGACTGCTCTTGTCTCATCGCTCGGTTGGTACACGCATAGCCGCGTGTTCTTGATGTATTCAACTGGGATCCTATTTGAATCCGCTGCAAAGATAAGTATTTTTAGGTTATTTTCATTATCTTCGTGATGTGAAACACTAAAAGCGAAATGAGTAGGAATGGAACTGGATGAACTGAGAAAAGATTGCGCCCGCGGGCAGAAAAAAGGGCTGCATTTCATACTGTCGTCTGTCCTCATCTGGGGGCTGATTCTTGCCGTCCAACTGACAAATCTGACGATCGAGCAGAAGAATCTCTTTACATTCTGCTGCTCCGCGATTCTTTTCCCCGTATCGTGGGGGTTCTCCAAATTACTGCACATCGATTTTGAGGGAAAAGGGAATCCGCTCTCTAAGCTGGGGCTTCTTCTCAGCCTCAACCAGCTTCTCTACATCCTAATTGTGATGTGGGTGTATGCCGCCGTTCCGGAAAAGATGGTGATGGTCTATGCGATGGTCTTCGGAGCCCACCTGATGCCGTTTTCCTGGCTCTATCAGTCCCGGAGTTACCTGGTTCTGTCCATCGTCATCCCCGTCGTGTCACTTGTGGCCGGTCTGCTGCTGCCGCCCTTCGCCCTGTGTGTCATCATGGTTGTCGCCGAAGCGGTCTTTTCGCTCTGTCTTCACCTCGAATGTAAGGATTTGTATGGAAATAACGAATCTGCTTGAATTCACTGACCGGGGACAACTGCGGAAGTGGCTGGAAGAGAATCACGCCAGCGAGCGTCAGTGCTGGGTGGATCAGATCAGCAGCATGTCCACCTGCAGTTTGGGAACGTAGTGGACGCCGTCCTTGCGGTAGTAGGAGAGGCTCTGGTCCGGGGAGGATACGGGCATCAGGTAGATGCTCTCGGCCGGTTTGCCGATGGCGATGACCGCCAGGGGAGCCGACGGCAGCTGAAGAGCCTCCCGCAGGGCTTCTTTCCGGAAGTTGAGGATGAATATGCCTCCCAGACCCCGTTCGACCGCCTTCAGGAGGATGCTCTGGGCGGCGATGCCCAGATCGATGTCCACCACTTTATCTTCCGGGACGGCGCTGCATACGACAATGAAGGCCTCCGGCTCCATACCGGGTTTGGGAAGATGCTCCTCCGGGAGGGCTGCCCCGAGCGTGATGTGCGGAAGCACCAGGCCTGCCTTTTCCGCCGTGACTAGGCGGAACCGCAAGGGCTGGCGGTTCATTCCCGAGGCCGTCAGCGGTACCACTGACAGCAGGGCGCGCAGTTCTTCCTCCGAAACGGCCCGTGACGGGTCATAGCCCCGATAACTCCGGTTCCGATGAAGCAGCGTGTCCAGAGAGGGAGCGCTGCGTTTCACGACTTTTTTTTGAGAGCGGGCAAGTTCCTCCTGCCGTTTTTCCAGATAATTGTCTGCCATATCTGCAAAGATAAGTATTTTCATTATCTTTGCACTCGAACGATTGAACATTGTGCCTCTGAAACAGCGCATATCCGCTTTCCTGATGCTGTCGGTTCTCCTGCCGATGCTGCTTGTCGCGCCGTTTCATCATCATGCCGATCCGGTACGGGAAGATGAACCTTGTGAGTCCTGTTCGCAGCACAAACCCCATCCCGGTCATCTGACGGCGCAAATCTGCACGGACGAGTGTCTGGTCTGCCGGATTCTGTATCAGCAGTATACACCGTCCGCCGTTTTGACTTTTCACATACTGCTTTCGGAGCAGACCGTTGATTCCGGTCGCTTTCCCGATGATATCCCGATCTGTTTCACCCAACCTTCTTCTCCGAGAGCGCCGCCTGTATCATTCTGTTCTTAGTATCCCTTTCTACAATTAAAACGAAACAGAATGAACAAGATAATATTTGTTTTGTCGCTGCTATGCGTATGCGTGGCCGCGACAGCTCAGGATCATGATCCTGACTCGTCGGATGTATTCTATAAACATCTGAAATTGAATGAACTGGTCGTGACCGGCCTGGCCGGCGACGCCAAAATGAAAGAAATGCCCTCGCCGGTCTCTGTGGTCCGGCCGGCCGACCTGTCCGCCCGCTCCGGCGGCAATATCATCAGCGCCATTTCCACGGAACCGGGGGTCAGTGAAATCACCACCGGCGGCGGAATCTCCAAGCCCGTTATCCGCGGGATGGGCTATAACCGGGTCGTCGTGGTCAGCGACGGCATCCGTCAGGAAGGGCAGCAGTGGGGCGACGAGCACGGCATAGAGGTAGACGGCTCCGGCGTGCACTCCGTCGAAATCCTCAAGGGACCCGCCTCGCTGATGTACGGCTCCGACGCCCTGGCCGGTATCCTGATCTTCCATCCGGAACCCGTCCGGGCGCCCGGAGAATGGGGAGGCAGTGTCTCGGCCGCCTATCAGACCAACAGCGGCCAGATAAACTATTCGTTGTCGGCCGACGGCAACGTCAAGGGCTGGATCCTGGGCGGCCGCTTCTCCGACAAGTACGCCCACGCCTATAGGAATTCGCTCAACGGTCCGGTGGCCAACTCCGGCTTTCGGGAGCGGGCGGCATCCGTCATGCTGGGCCGCAACGGCTCCTGGGGCTATTCCCGGCTGCGCTTCAGTTATTTCCATCTGACTCCGGGAATGATAGAAGGGGAAGGGGAGAACTTCGGCTACGCTCCCGCCTTGCCCTTCCAGCAGGTCAGACATTATAAAGTAGTGTCGGACAACACTTTCCACCTTGGTCCCGGCAGTCTGAAATTCATCCTGGGCTGGCAGCGGAATCGCCGGCAGGAGTTTGAGGAGAGCGCCGGCGATCCCGGTCTGGACTTCCGGCTCAACACGATCCACTATGACCTCCGATACCAGTGTCCTTTCGGAAAAGGATGGAAAGCCGCGTTCGGCCTTGCCGGAATGGGGCAGCTCAGCGACAATCTGGGCGAAGAATACCTGATTCCGGCGTACACCCTTTTCGATGCGGGACTGTTTGCAACCGCGACCAAGAGCCTGGACGAGTGGACCTTCTCCGGCGGCATCCGGGCCGATCTGCGCTGGCTCCGAAGCAAGGCCCTGGAGGGACGCTTCGAGCCGTTCAGCCGCCGCTTCCCCGGAATCAGCGCCAGTCTCGGGGCGACTTGCCAACTGACCCGGAACTTTATTTTCAAAGCCAATGTCGCCAGGGGTTTCCGTGCCCCCAATCTGGCCGAACTGGGCTCCAACGGGGAGCACGAGGGAACGTTCCGCTTTGAACTGGGGAATAAAGACCTAAAGCCGGAATACAGCCTCCAGGGAGATATCGGACTGGATTTCAGTTCCAGATACGTGTCCGTACAGTCGGCACTTTTTGTCAGCCGGATCGACAATTATATCTTCGCCGCCCGCAATGGCGCCGTCTCCGACGATGGCCTTCCGGTCTATGCGTTCCGCAGCGGCCTGGCCCATCTTGTCGGAGGGGAGATCGCGATCGACATCCACCCCGTCCATCAGCTGCATCTGAGCAGCGCCTTTTCCTGCGTTTATGCCCGGGAAAAGGGCGGCGACGACCTTCCTCTGATTCCGGCGCCCCGTCTCTTCTCCGAAATCAAATGGGAAATTACCCACGGCGGGAAGATATTCAACAATGCTTTCGTGTCGGTGAATCTGGACTGGAATCTGGCTCAGAACCACTTCTATGCGGCGGGCGGAACGGAAACGGCCACTCCGTCCTACCTTCTTCTGGGAGCGGCGGCCGGCACCGATGTGGTGATTCGTGGCAAGACGCGCCTGTCGCTGTATATCATCGGCTCCAACCTGACCGACCGGGCCTATATGCCCCATCTGAGCCGTTTGAAATACATCGGAATCGGCAGCATCGGACGGAATATCTCATTCAAGATCATCGTCCCCTGGTAGCTTGTTTCGAAAATAATCAATAGAAAAACGGAAAAAAATCAGTATCTTGGCGAGTCTTAATAATTGAGACATAATTATGAGAAAATTAATACTCCTTCTTCTTATGTCCGCGGGAATTATGGGCATCTTCGCTTCCAAGCCCAAGGGAAGCCTTACTTACTGCAGTTACTCCAAGACGGGGGCTGCCGGACTGGGCAAAGACTATTGTGAACTTATCGCCGACCCCGATTCGGTTCCCCGGATCGTCGTCGTGCTGGACGAAGGAAACCGTTTCGGGGACCCGGTCACCCGTCAGACTTATCCGGTGGATGCCAAGACCGTGGACAGTCTGCAGAAGCTTCTTCTGGCCAACAAAGTCTACAAACTTGCCGGCTACAATGTCGACGAAGCGATTTGCGGCGGCTATTCTTACAGGATCTACATGGAGTATTCGTCCGGCGACAAGGTCAATGCGCGGTGGTACGGGCACAAAGTCTCCGACGATGCGTGGGCCGCATACGCCCTGATCGAAAGATTCTTCTCGCCGTGGCGCACCCGGGCCGTCAAGGACGGACAGATCCGGCGGATCGTGGAGCGTGTCACAAAGATGGAAGCCGCCAGCGACCGCATATCGTCCGCTATCCGTAAAAAGAAGGCCTATCCGGAACTGCAGGACGATGTCAACGCCTTGCAGGACTACCTCTCCTCCAGGGAGTGGAAGGAAGATTTCGAGGCCGATGAACGGGGCGAACTGCCCAAGGACCTGCACAGGGGCGTACTCAGCGAGGACGGCCTGTATAATCTCTTGGGTAACAGGACTCTCCTTCGACTTCTGGCTTCCGGCAAGTAACCCTTTCCGGGCGGGACTCTGGCACGGTCGTTGCTACTGCCGTGGAAAAAGGAGGTCCCCATGAAAAAGTTTGTTGTCATATCGCTGATGATGCTGTCGGCCCTGACGGTTTCCGCACAGCATCACAATCATCATTCCAGCCATCATTCCGGCCATCACGCCACTTACGAGCGTCGCGACGACCGTCATCACGACAACCATCGTCATGATGACCGCCGTTACGATGACCGCCATCACGGCGGTCCGCAATACTCCGCTCCGAAAGGCCGTTCCGGCTACGGACAGATGCGTCACGAAATCCGCTGCGTGCGGGATTGGCAGGAACTCTGGAACGGATGCCACGTCCGGACCCGGGTGGGCCGGATCTCCGTGTACAATCGCCGGGGTGACCGGCTGATCTGGGGAGACGAGGTAATCCTGCTCCCTTCCGGCTGCTACAAGGTGAGAAACGGCAGTTTCTGGCACGTCCATTCGCCCGGCGGCGACCGTATAAGCAACCTCTGGGGCGATATCGTGGAACTGCTGCCGGGCGGTGGCTTCCGCTGCTATCGCGCCGGACGGTTCTTCTACTACGACGCCTGGGGCAACTAAGGCATCCGGAGGCTTTCCGCCGATCCCTGCAGTATCCGTGAATGCGGCGGAACGCTGTGCGTGAGCCAGACGTTACCCCCGATCACCGATCCCTCGCCGATGGTGATGCGTCCCAGGATCGAAGCGTTGGAATAGACCGTAACCCCGTCTTCCAGAATCGGATGGCGGGGTTGATTGATGGGTCGTCCCGCCTCGTCGTACCGGAAATTCCGGGCCCCGAGCGTGACGCCCTGATAGATCGTGACATTGTTCCCGATGATGGTCGTTTCCCCGATTACCACGCCCGTCCCGTGGTCGATGGCGAATCCTTCTCCGATCCTGGCGGCGGGGTGGATGTCGATGCCGGTGACGCTGTGGGCGTGCTCGGTGATCATCCGGGGAATGACGGGAACCCCCAGCCGGTGCAGCTCGTGTGCCGTCCTGTAGTGCAGCATCGCGGTGACGGCCGGATAGCAGTAGACAATCTCGCGGAGACTTCCGGCGGCGGGATCCGCCCCGGCGATGGCCTCGACGTCAGTCTCCAGCAGGCGGCGGATTTCCGGAAGCGCTTCAAGGAATGCATCGCAGATTTCGTCGCCGGTCAGGGCTTCCAGACGCTTCCTGACGGTTTTCAACGCCTCGGCGGGGGCGATGTCGCTGTAATGCGGAAAAACGTAGTCTTTCACGGCGCCCATCAGCGCCTTCAGGTGTTCGCCGGTTTCCCGGATGGAAATGCTCATTGCGTGAATAATTCAGTGGATAAATAACGTTCTCCCGTGTCGGGGAGGAGGGCGACGACGGTCTTGCCCGCGTTCTCCGGGTCCTGTGCCAGGCGGAGGGCGGCCGAGAAGGCGGCGCCGGAAGAAATGCCGACCAGCAGGCCTTCTTTGGCGGCCAGCAGGCGGGATCCCGCGAAAGCGTCCTCGTCCGTCACGGTGAGGATACCGTCGACGGACGAAGGATCGTAGGTGTCGGGGACGAAGCCCGCGCCGATGCCCTGGATCTTGTGCTTTCCGGGAATGCCGGTCGAGAGGACGGCGGAGGTGGCGGGCTCCACGGCGATGACCTGCACGGCGGGATTATGCTTCTTGAGGGCCCGGCCCGTGCCGCTGACGGTGCCGCCTGTGCCGACTCCTGCGACGAAGATGTCGACCTTGCCTTCCGTATCGGCCCAGATCTCCTCGCCGGTGGTGCGCTCGTGCATCGCCGGGTTGGCCGGGTTGGTGAACTGGCCGAGGATGACGGCACCCGGAGTGGCGTCCTTCAGGGCCTGCGCCCTGGCGATGGCACCCTTCATTCCTTCCGCGCCGGGAGTCAGCTCCAGGGTGGCGCCCAGGGCCTGCAGCAGCCTGCGCCGCTCGATGCTCATCGTGTCGGGCATCGTGAGGATGACCTTGTATCCCTTGGCCGTCCCGACCCACGCGAGGCCGACGCCGGTGTTGCCGCTGGTCGGCTCGATGATGGTGGCGCCCTCCTTCAGGACGCCCTTCGCCTCGGCATCCTCGATCATCGCGAGGGCGATGCGGTCCTTGACGCTTCCGCCGGGGTTGAAGTATTCGAGTTTGAGAAGGATGTCGGCCTTCTGGCCTTCAAGTCCGGAAATCCTGAGAAGCGGAGTCTTTCCGATAAGCTGGGTAAGGGAGGAGTAAATCATATTGTTAAGTGATGGAGATGTTCAATAATCGACTCCGCTGAGGAAAAGGGCGTGGCCGGGGACGGATTCGCCGGCGTCGGAACGGGTCCCCGAATCGACGAGGGCGGCGACGCTCCCGACGCTGCGCCGGCCGCGGCCGACCTCCAGGAGCGTTCCCACGACGGCGCGGACCATATTGCGGAGGAAGCGGTCGGCGCTGATTCTGAAATACAGATAATCTCCTTCTTCACAGGGATACCCCATCACGGAGACGTGCGTGGGAGTGTAGGGGACCCATTGCGCCTCGGTCACCGTGCAGATGGAGGTTTTGTTCGAAGACCCCGTTTTTTCGAAGCAGGAGAAGTCGTGCGTGCCGAGGATGGCGCGGGCCGCTTCGTTCATGGCCGCGACATCCAGTTTCGGGAAGGTGTAGAGGTACGAGAAGCGGTCTGCGAACGGGTCTTTTTTTCTGTGTATGAAGTAGGTATACTCCCGCCTCCGGGCGCCGAAGCGGGCGTGGAAATCCGCCGGGGCTTCCCGTAGGGAATGGATCTTGATTTCGCGAGGCAGGATGGCATTTAATTTGCAGCATAAAACTTCCGCGTCCGACTCGCCGAGGTCGGGCCCGTCGAAGGAAACGGCATAGCCGACGGCGTTGACACCGGTATCCGTTCTCCCGGCTCCGACAATGGAGATTTCCTCTTTCAGGAGCGTGGAGAGCGCCTTTTCCAGGGTTTCCTGGACGGTGGGCTGCCCGGGCTGGACCTGATATCCCGAGAAAGGGGCCCCGTTGTACGAGAGACGCATGAAATACCGCATTGCAAAAAGTTTTATAATGCAAATATATGGAAAATTCTAATGTGAACATCAAGGAACTCAACGAGCGCATCCAGAAAGAGAGCGAATTCGTCGATATCCTGTCACTGGAAATGGGAAAGGTCATCGTAGGGCAGAAAAACCTCATCGACAACCTCCTGATCGGCCTTCTGGCCAACGGCCACATCCTCCTGGAAGGCGTCCCGGGCCTCGCGAAGACCCTCGCCATCAGCACCCTGGCCGAAGCGGTGGACGCTAAATTCAGCCGCATCCAGTTCACCCCCGACCTCCTCCCGGCCGACCTCGTCGGCACCCTCATCTATTCGCAGGCGAAGGGCAGTTTCGAGGTCCACAAAGGCCCCGTCTTCGCCAACTTCATCCTCGCCGATGAGATCAACCGCTCCCCGGCGAAGGTCCAGAGCGCGCTGCTCGAGGCGATGCAGGAGCGTCAGGTTACCATCGGCGACATGACCTACCCGCTGCCCAATCCGTTCCTCGTCCTCGCGACCCAGAACCCCATCGAACAGGAGGGGACCTACCCGCTGCCCGAGGCGCAGGTCGACCGTTTTATGCTCAAGGTCATCGTCGACTATCCCAAGAAAGAGGAGGAGCGTCTGATTGTCCGGATGAACAATCAGGGCGAATTCCCGCACGCGCAGAAAGTCGTGAAGCCCGAGGATATCGTCCGCGCCCGCGACGTGGTGAAGGATGTCTATATGGACGAGAAGATCGAACGCTATATCGTCGACATCGTCTATGCGACCCGCACGCCGAAGGAATACGGCCTGGAAGATATTCAGGGACTGATTTCCTACGGCGCATCGCCGCGTGCCAGCATCTCCCTCTCGCTCGCTTCCAAGGCGTATGCCTTCATCAAGCGCCGCGGCTATGTCATCCCCGAGGATGTCCGCGCCGTCTGCAACGAGGTGCTGCGCCACCGCATCGGACTTACCTATGAGGCCGAGGCCGAGAATGTCCGCAGCGAAGAGATCATCGAGAAAGTACTCAATTCGGTCATCGTTCCGTAATCCGCCATGGGAAGACTCACTCCCGAAGAACTCCTCAGGAAGGTAAGGAAGATTGAAATCAAGACGAAGGCCCTCTCGCACCAGGTCTTCGCCGGGGAATACCATTCCGCCTTCAAGGGCCGGGGCATGACCTTCAGCGAAGTCCGGGAATACCAGTGGGGCGACGATGTCCGTTCGATGGACTGGAACGTCACCGCCCGGATGAGAGCCCCCTATGTCAAGGTGTTCGAGGAAGAACGGGAGATGACCGTGGTCCTCGTGGTGGACGTGAGCCGGAGCGGACTCTTCGGCACGGTGTCCAAGACCAAGCGGGACCAGATCGCCGAGATCGCCTCGGTCCTTTCCTTCTCCGCCATCCTCAACAACGACAAGGTGGGCGCCCTGCTGTTCAGCGACCGGATCGAGAAATTCATCCCGCCGAAAAAGGGCCGGAGCCACCTGCTTCACATCATCCGCGAAATCCTCGAATACGAGCCTTCTTCCGACGGGACCGACATCGGAGGCGCCCTGCGTTTCCTCACCGGTGCCATCAAGAAGAAGTCCACGGTGTTCCTGCTGTCGGATATGATGGATGTCGACGAGGATGGGAAGCCCCGCTACGAGGACGCCCTCAAGATTGCCGTGAACCGCCACGACCTCTCGGTCATCCGTGTCAGCGACCCCCGCGAGAAGGAGATTCCGGACATGGGTCTGGTGAATGTCAAGGATGCCGAATCCGGCGCGACCGCCTGGGTCAATACCTCTTCCCGCAAGGTGCGCGAACGGTACGCCCGCTGGTGGGCCGGCTCCCGGGAGGCTTCCGGAAAGGTGCTCAACCGGTACAAGGTCGACAGTGTAGAGGTCGCCGTCAATGAAGATTACGTGAAGGCCCTCCTGGGGTTCTTCCACAAGCGATAAGGATATGTGTCGCAAGGTTTTATATGTTTTGATGCTGCTTGCCGCGGCCGCCTGCTCGAAAGAGAAGGCCGACCGGGGCGGCGCGCTCCCCGAAGGGGACGGATCCTTCCTGCGGCCGCTGACGCCGCGGGATTCGGTGCTCGTCGCCGACCAGCTGGAGTACGGATTCGTCCTGCGGGATGTTCCGGAGGGGACCGGCATCGGCCTGCCGGATCTGAAAGAGGGGCTGATGGACGGGGTGGAAGTCCTTTCCCCCTGGAAAGTGGATACCCTCGGTACCAAAGGCAAGGAGCATTCCGGTAATGATATCCGCGGCAGCGTCACGATCGCCGCGTTCGACGAAGGGGAATATTATCTTCCGCTGCTTTCGGTGTTCCGCCGCTCGCCCGACGGCAAGGTGGACACCGTCTGGTTCGACACCCAGCTCCTGGATGTCCGCACGATGCCCGTCGATACGGCCACTTTCGTGATCCACGACATCAAGGACCAGGTCCGCTATCCCGTGACCTTCCGCGAGACGGTTCCCTGGATCGGACTTGCGCTCGGCATCCTCGCCCTGGGTTTCCTGGCGTTCTGGCTGATCCGCAAGTTTCGCAGGGAAAAGGCGGAGGAGGCCGCGAAGGAACCGGCCCATATCCGCGCGCTCCGCAAGCTGGACAAGTTCCGCGGCGACAAATTCTGGGAGCCCGAGAAGCAGAAGGTCTTTTATTCCGGTGTTACCGACACCCTTCGCGAGTACATCGACGCCCGCTACGGTATCGGTGCGATGGAGATGACCACCGCCGAGATTATGCCGCTCCTGAAGAAGGAAACGCTTCCCGTCGAACTGTATGAGGGGCTCAAGGAGCTCTTCGAGCGGGCTGATTTCGTGAAGTTCGCCAAGCATACCGCCACGCGCGAGGAAAATGCCGAAGTGCTGCCGCTGGCGGTGCGTTTCGTGACGGATACCTATCAGGACGAGATTGAGAAGGAGGTGGGCTGATGTATTTCGAGTATCCCTTACTGCTTTGGCTGTTGGTTCTTCCCGTCCTGCTGGCGGCGCTGTATGTTTACCGCCTGATCCGGGGGAAGGAACCGCACCTCAGGGTGTCGGCCCTCAGGCCCTGGGTGGCCGGCGGGTCAAGCATCCTCGGATGGGTGCGCCATCTCCCTTATGTCCTCCGCCTGGCCGCGCTTGTGCTGATTATCGTCGCCATCGCCCGGCCCCGTTCCAGATCGGAGGTGGAGAAGATCGACACGGAAGGAATCGATATCGTTCTCGCGATGGACGTCTCGACCAGTATGCTGGCCCGGGACTTCAAGCCCGACCGCATCAGCGCGGCGAAGGACATCGCCATCGAATTCATCTCTCAGCGCCCCTCCGACCGGATGGGAATCGTGGTGTTCGCCGGCGAGAGCTTCACCCAGTGCCCGCTGACCACCGACCGCGCCACCCTGATTAACCTGATGAAGGAGGTGCAGACCGACATCATCGAAGACGGCACCGCCATCGGCAACGGCCTTGCGACCGCCGTGGCCCGCCTCAAGGATTCCGACGCCAAGAGCAAGGTGATCATCCTGCTGACCGACGGCGTCAACAACAGCGGCGAGATCACCCCGGCGATGGCTTCCGAAATCGCCAAGACCTACGGCATCCGCGTCTATACCATCGGCGTGGGAGCCAACGGCGAGGCGCCTTATCCCGTTCAGACCCCCTGGGGCATCGAACTCCGCAACCTGCCGGTCGAGATCGACGAGGACCTCCTGAAAGAGGTTTCCCGGCAGACCGGAGCTTCCTATTTCCGCGCGACCGACAATACCAAACTGGCCGAAATCTACGCGGAAATCAACAAGATGGAGAAAACCCGCACCTCCGTGGAGAGTTTCCCCGTATATAAAGAATTGTTCCACCGTTATGCCGTTGCGGCGCTCATCCTGCTTCTGCTGGAACTGCTGCTCAGGGCTGTATTTTTGAGGAGGCTGCCGTGATCCTGTTTGCACATTCCGCCTATCTGTGGCTCCTGCTGCTTGTTCCGCTGATCCCGACCGTGTACGGCGTGGCGCGTTATCTTCGCCGCCGCCGGCTCCGCCGCTTCGGTGACGAGGCCCTGGTGCGGGAGCTGATGCCTTCCTGGTCTTCCTCCAAGGGATGGGTGCGGGTCATTCTGCTCTCCCTGGCCTTCGGTTTCTTCGCCGTCGGCCTGGCCCGTCCGCAGATCGGCGCCAAACTTACCGAGCGCAAGATGAAGGGTGCCGAGGTAATGATCGCCCTCGACGTGTCCAACTCGATGCTGGCGGAGGACTATTCTCCGAACCGGCTGGAGCGCGCCAAACTGGCCGTTTCCCGGATGACGGACAAATTACAGGACGACCGGATCGGCCTCGTCGTCTTCGCGGGAACCGCCTTTGTCCAGCTTCCCGTGACGACGGATTTCATTTCCGCCAAGATGTTCCTTTCGAGCATCAACACCGAGTCGGTCCCGATCCAGGGCACGGCGATGGAAGAGGCCCTGATGCTCTCGGGCAAGAGCTTCAGCGCCCAGAGCGAGAAGAGCCGCGTCATCATCCTCATCTCCGACGGCGAGAACCACGAGGGCAATCCCGTCCAGGCGGCAAAGACGCTCGCTTCCGAGGGGATAAAGGTCTACACGATCGGCGTGGGCTCGACGCAGGGACAACCCATCCCCGTCCACGGAGAACTGCTCAAGGACAAGGACGGCAACATCGTCGTGACGCGCCTGGATGAGAACAGTCTCCGGGAGATCGCCAAGGCCGGCGGCGGCGCCTATATCCACGCCGGTAACGAAGAGTTCGGTCTGAATCCGATCGTCAACGACATCCGGAAGATGGAGGACGAGGAGTTCAATTCCGTGGTGTTTGAAGAATATGACGAACAATATATGTATTTCCTGGGCATCGCCCTGCTGCTGTTTGTCACGGAAATGCTGATCGGCGGGAGAAGGAGCCGCCGCCATCTGTTTGAAAAGGGATGAATCGCTTATACAGAATACTCGCAGTCGCGGTGACGCTTCTTGTCGGAGCGGTCGCCGCCTCGGCGCAATACGGTCCCGACAAGAGCGGTGTCCGCAGGGGCAACCGCGCTTTCGACAAGAAGAAATGGCAGGTGGCCGACCTGCAGTACAGACGGGCCCTGCTGGCTGATTCGACCTCCTTTGCCGGCAACTATAATCTGGCCGGCGCGCTGTACCGGCAGGAGGATTATGACGGCGCCGCCAAGTCTTTGGAGAAAGTCAAGGGGCAGGCGGAAGGATCCGCGCATGCTTCAGATTACTGGTACAACGTCGGAGACGCCGCCCTGCAGAAGAAGGACTGGCAGGCGGCCGTGGATGCTTTCAAGAAGTCGCTGATCCTCGCTCCGGACGATCTGGACGCAAAGGAGAATTATATTTACGCGAAACTGATGCTGAAGAATCAGCAGGATCAGCAGAATCAGCAGAACCAGGACCAGCAGAACCAGGACCAGCAGAACCAGGACCAGCAGAATCAGGACCAGAATCAGGATCAGAATCAGGATCAGGATCAGAATCAGGACCAGAATCAGGACCAGGATCAGGATCAGAACCAGAATCAGGACCGGCAGGAGCAGCCGCAGATTTCCCGGCAGCAGGCCCAGCAGATCCTCCAGGCAATCCAGGCCCGGGAGAAAGAAACGCAGGATAAGGTAAACAAGGAGAAAGCCGCCGCCCTCAAAGCCCGGCAAAAAGATAAGAATTGGTAAACGGGATGAAGAAACTACTTCTCATGTTGGGCCTGTTCGCCGCTACGGCGCTCGGCCATGCACAGTCCGCCATCAAGGTGGAAGCCCCCAATCTCGTAAGCCTGGACGAACAGTTCCGGGTTGCTTTCATTATAGAAGGGGAGAGCAAACCCAGGGATTTCCAGTGGTCGCCGGGTGAGGATTTCCAGCTCGTCTGGGGCCCCGAGCGCGGCTCTTCGACCAGCATCTCCATCGTCAACGGCAAGACGACCAAGTCCGTCCAGAATACCTACACCTATATCCTGATGCCGAAAAAGGCCGGATCCTTCCGCCTTCCTTCCGCCACCGCCACCATCGGCGACGAGACGGTCAGTTCCCGTTCCGCCTCCGTCGAAGTGGTCTCCAACGGCGCGAATTCGCTTCCGCAGGCCTCTCAGGGCGGCCAGTCGCAGCAGGCGGATCCGCAGGAATCCGTCGACCGCCCCCGCAGCGGAGCGGATATCTTTATGGGGTTCTCCCTGAGCAAGACCAGCGCCGTCCTCGGCGAGCCCATTACGGCGGTCCTCAAACTCTACAAGCACCAGCGGACCAGTCTTGCCGGATTCGAAGGGGCTAAATTCCCCACCTTCAACGGCTTCTGGAGCCAGGAGGTGGATGCCCCGGGAAGCATCGAATTCCACCGGGAGAAGGTCGGCGACAACATTTATGACGCGGCGGTCATCCGCTCGTGGTCCATCATCCCGCAGAAGACCGGGCGTCTGACCATCGAGCCGGCCGAACTCGTCTGTCTGGTAAACGAATACACCGGACGGGGCGGCGGCAGCATTTTCGACAGTTTCTTCGAAGACCAGTACCGGACGGTCCGCAAACGGACCGTGTCCAGGACCTATACCGTGGACGTGTCTCCGCTTCCCGGCGGCGCGCCGGCCGGCTTCGGCGGCGGCGTGGGCGATTTCAGGATCACCACCAGACTCAGCAAGGATTCTCTCCGTACGCACGATGCGGCTTCGCTCCTCGTGACGGTGTCCGGAAAGGGCAACGTGACGCTTCTGGAGGCGCCCAAGGTGAGTTTCCCTCCCGATTTCGAGACTTACGACGTGAAGACCACCCAGTCCGTCGACCGGACCGGAACGAACGGAAGCAGGACTTTCGAGTTCCCGTTCATCCCCCGGAGCCACGGTGACTTCGTCATTCCGCCGATTCCGTATGCCTATTACAGCACCGCTTCCGGCAAATATGTGACGGCCCGGACCGATTCGCTCCGCATCCGGGTCAGCCCCGGAGAGGGCGGCGCGACGACACTGGAAACGCAGCCCTCCGGCCCTTCGGTCGACCGCAAGGGCGTCAAGGACCTCGGTTCCGACATCCGCTTCATCAAGACCGGAAAACCCGATCTCGGCAGGGGCCGGTCCTTCTTCGTGGGCGGCAGGGCTTACGGGATTACCGTCGGCCTGCTGGCCCTGCTCGCGGTCCTCTTGTGGTTCTCGCTGCGGCGGATGGAAGCGCGGCGCGCGGATGTCCGCGGCAGCCGCGACCGTCGGGCGACCAAGATGGCGCTCGCCCGCCTCAAGGCGGCCGACGGCTATCTGAAACAGGGCCTTTCATCGGCCTTCTATGAGGAACTGCACCGTTCGCTGCTCGGCTTCGTAGGTGACAAACTTGCCATCGATATGGCCGACCAGAACAAGGAAAATATCGCGGCAGCCCTGCGTGACCGGGGGGTGGAGGAGGCGCAGGCCGAAGAGTTTACCGCCCTGCTCGATGAGTGTGAGGCCGCCCGCTATTCCCCGGGGGCGGGAAGTTCCGAGGCGATGGGCTCCCTGTACGACCGCGCCGTCCGTGTCATTTCTTCGATCGCATCCGGTATGAAAGCGAAAAAATCCACCGGCAAAGGTGTGGCGACCCTCCTGGCGCTCGCCATCCTGCTGCCCGCCGCCATCCCCGCGCGGGCGATGACCGACGCCGAACTCCAGGGACTCTGGAACTCCGGTATCGAGGCTTACAACGCCGGTCATTATGATCTGGCCGCGGAGGCCTGGCAGAAGATCATCGACGACGGCGTCGTATCCGCCGAAGTGTATTACAATGCCGGCAACGCCTGGTTCAAGGACGGCAAGACGGGGAAGGCCCTGCTCTGCTACGAACGGGCCTGCAAGCTGGATCCGACCGACAAAGACATCCGCTACAACCTTGAATTCGCCCGCGGCAACACCCTCGACAAGATTGACGCCGTGCCGGAATTCATCCTCAAGACCTGGGCTCGCAGCATCAGGGGGATGCTTTCTTCCGATGCCTGGGCGTGGGTGTCCCTTGTGCTGTTCGCCCTCTTCCTCGCCCTTCTGCTGCTGTTCCTGCTGGGCGGCTCGGCTTCCGAAAGGCGGGCCGGATTCTTCGGCGGCATCGCCGCGCTGCTTCTGGCCCTCGCCGCCTTCGGCTTCGCCCGCTGGATCCGGCACGACAGCCTCCGCACCGATGCGGCCATCGTGATGACGGGCGTAAGTTCGGTCCGCAGCGCCCCTTCCCGGGATACTTCCACCGAGCTTTTCCTGCTGCACGAGGGGACACGCGTCGGCATCAAGGAGGAGATTTCCGGCTACTGCAACATTACCCTCGCGGACGGCCGCGAAGGCTGGATATCCTCGAAGGACATCGAAATCATATAATTATAACACAACATGTTTACTCTCTTTTTGGGGATTGTTCTCGCTCTGGCGCCGGCTTTCGTGCCGGAGGACTGGCAGAATCCCGACGTCGTGGAGCGCAACCGCCTCCCGATGCACGCGACCTTCACACCGGTCGGGCAGGAAACGCTCGACCTCTCCGGTAACTGGAAATTTTATTTCAACGAAACGGTCGAGGGCCGCCTGAAGGGTTTCGAGGCCGTCGGATACGACGATTCCGCCTGGGGTACGATTCCCGTTCCGGGGCACTGGGAGCTCAACGGCTTCTGCGATCCGATGTACTTGAACATCGGCTATCCCTGGCGCGGACACAATCAGAACAATCCGCCCGTGGTGCCCACCGAACACAATTACGTGGGCGATTACCGGACTTCGTTTGCCGTTCCCTCCGCCTGGAAGGGCCGTCAGATCGTCCTCTGCATCGGATCGGCTACGTCCAATGTCCGCGTCTGGGTGAACGGGAAGGAGGTCGGATACAGCCAGGACAGCAAACTGGAAGCCCGTTTCGACATCTCGAAATTCGTCACGCCCGGCGCGGACAACCTCCTCGCCCTCGAGATTTTCCGCTGGTGCGACGGCACCTGGCTGGAGGACCAGGATTTCTGGCGCCTGAGCGGCATCGCCCGCGGCGTCTGGGTTTTCGCCCGGGGACAGCAGCGCCTCGAGGACGTGCACGTCCGGGGCGCGATGGACGGTTCGCTGGAGTTGATGGCTGAGGTGACGAAGGGGATCGCTTCGGTGGAATTCACCGTCGAGGATGCCTCCGGCAAGACGGTCGGAACGTATACCGCTTCCGTGCCGAAGAAACCGGAACTCTCGGAGTCGGGAAGCCCTGTCGTCCGCCTCAGCGAAAAAGTGGCCTCTCCGGCCCTCTGGACGGCGGAGACACCGAATCTCTATACCCTGAAGGCGGTTGCGAAAGACCGTAAGGGGACTGTTGCCGAGAGCACGTCCGTCCGCTTCGGTTTCCGCACGGTCGAGATCCGGGATTCCCAGCTCCTCGTGAACGGGCAGCCGATTCTCATCAAGGGCGTCAACCGCCACGAACTTTCCCCGTACTACGGCTATAATGTCACCCGCGAGGAGATGATCCGTGATATCCGCATCTTCAAGGCGCTCAATATCAACGCGGTCCGTACCTGCCACTATCCCAATAACCCCGTCTGGCTTGACCTCTGCGACGAGTATGGCATCTATGTGGTGGACGAGGGCAATATCGAGAGCCACGGCATGGGCTACAAGGAACAGACCCTTGCCAAACGCGCGGATTTCCTCAAGGCGCACCTCGAACGCGACAAGCGGATGGTGTACCGCGACTACAATCATCCCTCCGTCATTATCTGGAGCATGGGCAACGAAGCCGGCAACGGATCCAATTTCGAGGCCTGCTACAGGTGGATCAAGGCGTATGACCCTTCCCGTCCGGTGCAGTACGAGCGCGCCGAGAACGAGTGGAATACCGATATCTTCTGCCCGATGTACGCTTCGCCGCAGCGCTGCGAGCATTATGTCACGCACCAGCCGGCCAAGCCGCTCATCCAGTGCGAATACAACCACGTGATGGGCAATTCCGGCGGTAATTTCAAGGAATACTGGGATCTGATCCGCCAATATCCCAACTATCAGGGCGGCTTCATCTGGGACTTCGCCGACCAGGCCCTCCTGTGGCCTTCCGACAAGCCCGGCACCGACCACGTCTTCGTTTTCGGCGGCGATTTCAACGATTACGATCCTTCCGACAATTCGTTCAACTGCAACGGCATCGTCGCGGCGGACCGGACCTGGCACCCGCATGCATACGAGATCCGCTACCAGCACCGGAATATCCTCACTTCGCTCGTGGCCGGATCGGAGCGCGCCCCCCGTCTCCGGGTCTACAACGAATTTTTCTTCCGCGACCTGTCCAATGTGTATATGACCTGGCAGGTTATGCGCGCGGGACAGTGCGAACTCTCCGGAACGGTGCAGGACCTGCACGTCAGGCCCCAGCAGACTGTGGAGATCGCGCTCGGCGGCATTCCTTCGGATATTTTCGAGAAGGAAGGCGAAATCTATTTGAATGTAAATTATCTGCTCAAACGCTCCGAGCCGCTGCAGGCGGCGGGGGACTGCATCGCTTACGACCAGATGCTGCTTGCCGCCGCGAAGCCCGCGCAGGAGCCGGCCCGCTGCGATGTCCTTCCGGAATTCGTGCAGGGGAAAGACGGCTTCCAGCTGAGCGGAAAGGGATGGACGGCGGTCTGGAATGGCATGACCGGCGCCCTGACGCACTGGTTCGTCGACGGAAAGGATATGCTCGCAGAGCCGATTCTGCCCGGATTCGGCCGCGCCCCCGTGGAGAATGACCTCGGCGCAAAACTCGACCGGAAGATGGGATTGTGGCAGTATCCCGACCTGAAGCCGGCCGTCGTCGTGTCACGGGCCGGGGAAAGCGGGTACGTCGTCACGACGGAATTCCTGCCTGTCGGCGGCGTAGCCCACGTGACCGTCCGCTACGAGGTCGGTTATGACGGCGTGATGAAGGTGACCGAGAAGATGCGCGGAGACGGTCTGGAGAATCTGCCCGACCTCTTCCGTTTCGGGATGAGTCTCGCCCTGGGCGGGGAGTATTCCTCCGTCCGGTGGTATGGCAACGGTCCCTGGGAGACCGAGCCCGACCGCAAGAGCGGCGCCCTTGTCGGAGAATATGCCGGGAGCGTCAACGAAATGTTCCAGTATGATTACGTCCGTCCGCAGGATTGCGGCACGCGGACCGATCTGCGCTGGATCCGCATCCTGGATCCCGCCGGGAGGGGACTGGAGATCTCCGCTCCGGAGTGGTTCTCCGCTTCGGTGCTGCCTTTCAGCCAGGCCGCGATGGACGTGACGCTGCTGGGGCCGCAGACCCATTCGCTGGAACTGAAGGCGGAGGCCCGCGAGGCCGATCGCTCCTCCGGCAAGACTTATGTCCGCTTTGAAGGCGCCCTGATGGGAGTCGGCGGCATCAACTCCTGGGGACAGCGTCCGATGGAGGCATACCGCCTTCCGGCCCGGGAAAGGACCTTCGTTTTTACGCTCAAACCCGTCAAATGAAGCCGTTTACGACAAAAAAAGTGAAATATTTTGAATTGTTACAAAATTATTTCATTATCTTTGTACGAATTAAAACGACTTTACGATGAAAAGGTTTCTCACATTGATATTTTCCGCGCTGCTTTGCTGGACATTGCAGGCCCAGGAGCCCGGTGACGCCATCATCGGCACCTATTTCTCCAGCTATCACGGAGACGACTACAAGGTCCGCATCTCCAAGCGCTCCGACGGCACGTACCGCGCCAAGGTGATCTGGATGAAGTACATCATCGATCCCAAGACGGGCGAGAAGCGGCTCGACAAGAAAAACCCCGACAAGTCCCTCCGCAACACCCCCTGCGACGAGGTCGTCCTGATCAATTCGCTGAAATACATTCCGGAGAAGAATCACTGGGGCAACACCAAACTCTACGATCCTCAGCACGGAATCAAGGTCAATGTCGACATGTGGTTCGTCTCCGAGACGCAGCTGGCCCTGCGAGGGCAGCTGATGGGGATCGGAATGACGATCTACTGGGAAAAACAGTCGTAATCGGACGGCTGCAAGATAAACGATCCTGCCTCTCTGCCATCAGGGAGGCAGAATTCGCATCGGAAGGTGGCGCCGGTTTTTGCGGCGAGTCTCCAGATCGGGTCCGCCGCGACGGAGGCCGAGGCGAGAGTCGCCTGCCTGAAGCTTTCTATCTGTTCCGCTGTAAGCAGGGTGTCCAGCGTGCTTATGGCATAGCCGTAGACGATGGTTCCGCTTTCTTTCTCATAAGCGGCCTTGATGTAGGAGACGCCGCCGCCGACATCTTTCGGAAGGGTTGACTGGATCTGCTGCAGGGCGTTTTCGATTTTTTGCTCGGGGTTGCCGAAGCAGCCGGTAAGCAGGAGCGCCGCGGCGCACAGGACGGGGAAATGTTTCATTGCGTGATGCGTTTGAGGGTGAAATGCCAGAGGACGACCCCTGCGCTGACGGAGATGTTGAGGGAATGCTTGGTGCCGAACTGCGGAATCTCCAGGGAGGCATCGGATGCGTCCACGACCGCCTGGTCTACGCCGCCGACCTCGCTGCCGAAGACGAGGGCGTACTTTTTCCCGGGCTCGGGGGAGAAGGTTTCAAGGGAGACCGACCCGACCGTCTGCTCGACGCTGAGGACGGTCCATCCCTCCTCCCGGAGCCGGGCGACGGCTTCCAGGGTATGGTCGCAGTGCTCCCAGTCGACACTGAATTCGGCCCCGAGGGCGGATTTGTGGATCTCGGGGGAGGGCGGAACGGGCGTGATGCCGCACAGGAGCACCTTGTCGGCCTTGAAGGCATCGGCGGTCCGCAGAACCGACCCCACGTTATGGGCGCTCCGGATATTGTCCAGCACCACGGCGACTCCGGAGGGCGGCAGGAGTCGGAACTCCTCGGCGCTCACGCGGTGCAGTTCGATATTGCTTAATTTCCTTCCCATCTTTTTTGCAAATTTACAAAATTATTCCGTACATTTGTAGATGTTGCAAATGTAGAGAGAATGAAACAGGATTTACAGGTATTCGACCTTATCAAGAAAGAGCGGGAGAGGCAGTCCGCGGGTCTGGAACTCATTGCCTCAGAGAACTATGTCTCGAATCAGGTGATGGAAGCGATGGGGTCCGTCTGCACCAACAAGTATGCGGAAGGATACCCCGGCAAGCGGTATTACGGCGGATGCGAGGTGGTCGACCAGATCGAGCAGCTCGCCATCGACCGCGTCAAGCAGCTCTACGGGGCCGAATACGCCAACGTCCAGCCGCATTCCGGCGCCCAGGCCAACCTGGCCGTCGAAATGGCCGTCCTCAATCCCGGCGACACCTTCATGGGCCTCGACCTCGCGCATGGCGGTCACCTTACGCACGGTTCTCCGGTCAACGCTTCCGGCATCCTGTACAAGGCGGTTCCGTACGGTCTCGATCCCGAGACCGGCCGCATCGACTATGATGCGATGGAGCGCATCGCCCTGGAGGTGAAGCCCAAACTCATCATCGGCGGCGCCTCCGCCTATTCCCGCGAGTGGGACTACGCCCGGATGCGGGAGATCGCCGACAAAGTCGGAGCCATCCTGATGATCGATATGGCCCATACCGCGGGCCTCATTGCGGCGGGCCTGCTGAAAAATCCCGTCAAATACGCCCATATCGTCACCTCCACTACGCACAAGACCCTTCGGGGTCCCCGCGGCGGCATCATCCTCATCGGGCAGGATTTCCTCAATCCGAAAGGCCTCACGACCCCGAAGGGCGAGGTCAAGAAGATGTCCCAGGTCATTGATTCCTACGTATTCCCCGGTGTGCAGGGCGGTCCGCTCGAGCACGTCATCGCGGCCAAGGCCGTCGCCTTCTATGAGGCGCTCCAGCCCGAATACGTCGCCTATCAGAAGCAGGTCAAAGCCAATGCGGAAGCGATGGGCAAGGCCTTCATTTCCAAGGGCTACAAGGTCGTTTCCGGCGGCACGGACAACCATCTTCTCCTGATCGACCTCCGCGCCAAATTCCCCGATCTTACCGGCAAGGTGGCCGAGAAAGAGCTGGTCAAGGCCGACATCACCGTCAACAAGAATATGGTGCCGTTCGACAGCCGCTCCCCGTTCCAGACCTCCGGCATCCGCGTCGGCACGCCTGCAGTCACCTCCCGCGGCTTCGTAGAGAAAGATATGAAGGACATCGTCGCCCTGATCGACACCGTGCTCACCGCCGCGGCCGCCCATCCCGACGACCTGGACAACCCCGCCTACACGGAAATCCTCCGCACCGTGAAGCACAAGGTGAACATGCTCACCAGCGGCCGTCCCCTGAACAAATACTAATCCCCCGATATTTATGAAAAAATTCTTTGTACCCGGCTTATTCGCCGCCTTGTTACTGGCCTCCTGCACGAACGGCACACCCGCCGAGGCCGTCATCAGCGCCACCGACGTAGAAACTACCGGTACAGGCTTCAATGCCTTCGCTCCCGCATCGGAACTCAAGGCATACGCCGTCCAGACCCCTTCCGGCAACTGGGCCGTCCGCGTCACCGTCCCGCTTCAGCGGGTTACGGACGATCCCGTGGAGGCGCTTTCCACCTCGCTGGACCTGCTTGACAAAAGCGGGATGCGTCTGAATTCCGCCTTCGATTTGTACGGACAGGACATTCCGTCCCTTCTCCCCGTGCTGAATGACGCGACCAAGCCGGCCCGCAACGTCGTCTATCTTTCCAGTTCCGAGATGGATAAGAAGACGGCCAACGCCGCCGTCGCCAATGCGGTCGCCGCGCAGATCCGTCTGGACGCCGTGATCGCCGCGCCCGCCCAGGAGGAAGAGACGGTGGAGAAGAAGGAAAAGCCCGAATTCCCGTACGACCCTTCCGTCCAGGATCTGGTCGCCTATTATGGCGTCAGGAGCATTCTCCGTCAGTATGAGAACGCCTATCGCAACGGCGACAAGAACCGCTGCAAGCAGATCAAGGATCGCCTGAGCAAGATCGAGGACCAGATCTATCAGCATCCGAGGGGCGGCCGCAAAATTTCCAACCAGTTCGAGGACTGGTACGACGACCGGATCGACGAGATCGAAGACAAAGTGGACGACGGCAAGAAGAGACGCCGTTGAGCACCCTTCTGTCACTGTTTCTGATAACGGCGGAGCTTCTGGCTCCGCCGGATTCGTTATGCCCCTCCGAGGCCTTCGGAAGCATCTCCCCGAAATACCGCCCGCTTGCGGAGCGGATGGCCTGCGCCTGGTATGAGGTCCCGACCTTCGGGAATACCTGTCAGATCCTGTACGACGGGATGCGGAAGTATGAACTTCTGATGGAAGATGTCCGCTCCGCCCGGGAATCGGTCTCTCTGGAGTATTACCGGTTTACGGATGATTCCCTTTGCGTGGTGTTGCGGGATTCGCTGATGGCCCGGGCGCAGGACAGCGTCTCGGTCCGGCTGATCTATGACAATCTCATCAATGCGGGTGTCCCGCGCCGTTTTTTCCGTGAAATGCGGAAAGGGGGAATCGAGGTGCGGAAATTCACCCCGCCGCGGCGTCCCGGCCGTGCGCTCCGTCTGCTGGACCGCCGCGATCACCGCAAACTGGCCATCATCGACAACCGTGTGGGCTATACAGGCGGGATGAACCTGTCGGACGATTATTTCTACCGCTGGCAGGATACCCATCTCCGGCTGAAGGGGCCCGTCGTAACGGCGCTCGGGGGACTGTTCGATGCCGACTGGGAGGATGTCTGCGGAGAAGAAACCCCCGCGTCTTCCTGGGCGCCGGCGGACTCGTCGGGAACCGTTCTCCAGCTTGTCGCCTCCCGGCCGGTTTCCCGGCCGCGGTCCCTGCCCCTGATGGATTCATATGTGTATGCCCTTGACAGCACATCCCGGTATTTCTATGCCAAAAGTCCGTATTTCTGCCCGCCGAAGCCCGTTCTGAAAGCGCTATGCGGAGCTGCCGGACGCGGAACGGACGTCCGGCTGATCCTTCCGCTCAATGCGGACGTCCGGCTGATGAATGCGGCCAACCGGTCTTATTTCCGTCGCTGCATCCGCTCCGGCGTCCGGATTTATCTCAATACGGGGATTTTCGATCACAGCAAACTCTTCGTGACCGATGATTATTTCTCTTCCATCGGCACGTGCAACTTCGACCACCGCAGTTTTCGTCTCAACTTCGAGGACAACGTGTACTTCTACGACACGGATACGGCCGTCCGGCTGAAGGACAGTTTCCTGCGTCAGCTGGACGAGTGTGATGAGGTGACTTCCGAGACCATCCGGAAATGGTCCGTGTTCCGCAAGATGGAAAACGGGATGGTGCGGATCTTCGTGCGGGAACTGTAATCCCTATTTGAATGCCCTGAACGCGAGGCAGGCGTTGTGCCCGCCGAAGCCGAGGGAGTTGGAGAGTCCGAGGGTGATCGGGCTCTTGACGGCGACGTTCGGCGTGTAGTCGAGGTCGCATTCGGGGTCGGGGCAGTCGAGGTTGATGGTCGGAGGAATGACGCCCTCCCTGAGCGCGAGGATCGTGGCGATGGCTTCCGCCGCGCCGGCCGCGCCGAACATATGCCCGGTCATCGACTTGATGGAGGAGATGTGGGTCTTATAGGCGAAATCTCCCAGGGCGGCTTTGTAGGCGACCGTTTCGGCGACGTCGTTGAGGAGCGTGCCCGTACCGTGCGCATTGATGTAGAGGTTGTCTTTCGACTCGTCGAAACCGGATTCCTGCAGGGCGTAGCGGATGGCCTTGGCCTGGGTGGATCCGTCGGGCCTCGGCGCCGTGGCGTGGTAGGCGTCGCAGGTGTTGCCGTAGCCGGTCATTTCGCCGTAGATCCTGGCGCCGCGGGCGACCGCGTGCTCATATTCTTCCAGGATGAGGATGCCGGCGCCGTCTCCCATCACAAAGCCCTTGCGGTTTTTGTTGAAGGGGAGGGAGGCGTATTTGGGATCCTCGTCGCGGGTGAGGGCCTTGGCGTTGGCGAAACCCGCGATGGCAAGGGGAATGGTGGCGTTCTCGCAGCCGCCGGCGATGATGGCGTCGGCATAGCCGTGGCGGATGGCACGGAAGGCCTCTCCGATGCAGTGCGAGGAGGTCGCGCAGGCCGTCACGATATCCAGGCAGGGACCCTGGGCGTGGTGCTTGATGGCGATCTGCCCGGCCGCGATGTTGGAGATCATCGTGGGGATGAAAAGCGGGGAAATCCATTGCCCGGAGGGGTCCTCGAGCATTTTGGCCGTCTCGCGGTACTGGACTTCGAACCCCCCGACGCCGGAGCCTACGTAGACGCCGAGCCTCCCCGGATCGATGTTCCGGCCTTCGCCCTCGGCGACAAGACCCGCGTCCTGCATCGCCTGCCAGGCGGCGGCCATTCCGTATTGTGTGAATAAATCCTGCTTGCGGATGAAGGGTTTGTCCATCCCGTTCTTTTCCGGGTCGAAGTTCTTGATCTTGCCGGCGATTTTGACGGGAAGCCGCTCCGTATCGAACTGGTTGATATAATCGATGCCGCAGACACCCTTTTTCAGACTGTCCCAGAATGTCGGCACGTCATTTCCGACAGAGGAGATGACGCCCATTCCGGTGATGACGACTCTATTTTTCATGATGCAAAGATAATAAGTTTTCTCGATTTCGCTTGAAATGACCGGCTAGCGTTTGCGACGGGAGCGGAGACGCTGGGCGCTCTCGACTACGAGCTGGTCCTGGAAGGCGCCGCGGGCGGCGAGGAAATCGCAGATGGCGATCACGAGCGGGAAGATCACGGTCCAGCGGAACACATAGCCCGGCGATGTGAAGTACATCACGCCGAGCCAGGCCTGCATGCCGAGGGCGACGAGTCCCGCAACGACGGAGAGCCGCATCTGAAGGATTCTGACCTTGAATGCGATCAGCGCGATGGATTCGATCAGCGTAAGCACGATGAGAAGGATGAGCATATAGGGTTTGGCGATGGCCGTATACCGGATCAGCGTCAGCCCGTCCTCACCGGTCAGGGCAGCCGCATTTCCAGCCAGCAGCACCGCCGTCAGCGCTATCGCTATCACCAGATACAATGTTTGAATTCTCTGCCACATAGTGTGAGTATTTTGTATAATTGGCGGCAAAAATAGGAAAATTTGCCGAAAAAAACTATATTTGTGTTTTCAGACTGCTAAAACTAAAGAGATATGCGCATTCCGGAATCTGAACTCATCATCAACGCCGACGGCTCGGCGTTCCACATCCACGTCAAGCCCGAAGAACTGGCCGACAACGTCATCCTCGTCGGCGATCCCGGCCGTGTCGACATGGTCGCGGAATATCTTACCGACATCGAATTCCGTCACGCCTCCCGCGAATTCGTTTCCGTCACGGGCCGTCGCAACGGCAAGCGGATCACCGTCCTCTCCCACGGCATCGGCCCCGACAACATCGACATCGTGATGACCGAACTCGACGCCCTCGCCAATGTCGACTTCGCCACCCGCGAGGTCAAGCCGGAGCACCGCCGTCTCAACATTCTCCGGATCGGCACCTCCGGCGCCCTCCACGCCGACATCCCCCTGGGCTCCTACATCCTGTCGCACATCAGCGTCGGATTCGACGGCGTGATGAACTGGTACGGCGGCCGCGAGAAGTACACCCTCAATGACGTGGAAGCCGACTTCAAGAAGCATATGAACTGGAAGGAAACCCTTCCTTCGCCGTATTTCATCAAGGCCAGCGACAAGATCATCAACCTGATGAAAGACGTCACCGTCAAGGGCGTGACCATCTCCGCTCCGGGCTTCTACGGTCCGCAGGGCAGGGTGGTGCGTCTCCCGCTGGCGATGCCGGACATGCTCGAGAGGATCGAATCCTTCCGCTTCGGCGAATACCGCATCACCAACTTCGAGATGGAGTCCTCGCCGCTCGCCGGCTTCGGCGCGATGCTCGGCCACGACGTCTGCACCGTCTGCTGCGCCATCGCCAACCGTTACCTCCAGAGCAGCAATCCCGACTACAAGGCCGCAGTCCGTTCTCTCGTCGAACTCTCCGTCGAGCGGATGTCCCGCCTGTAAACGGCCGCTCCCGCTGGAATTATGCGTCGGCTTGCGGTACTGACCGCCGCTCTCTGCATCGGCCTCGCAGCAACAGCCCAGGAAATATCCGAATTCGCTCCGGATACCCTTTCCGTGGCCCGGGCAGGCGTGTATACCCTCGAGGACGAACGCTTCAAATGGCCGCAGATCATCGCTCCCACCGTCCTTCTGGGGGCGGGCACATTCGGCCTTTGCAGCCCCTGGTTCCAGAAACGCATCAATCTGCCCGTTCAGAAGGCGGCGGAAGATATCCGCGGCGGACGCTACCTGCACTTTGACGATTACATCGTATTCGCTCCTGCCGTGATGTATTTCACCGTCGGCTTTATCCCCCGGCAGGGGGAGCGGACGGCGGGTGAGCGGGCGCTCGTGCTGGCGACGTCCACCGCGACGCTGGCGATTCTGGTAAATACGAT
>JAEEGG010002505.1_pt1 | contig 47264 bp, 40 predicted proteins | sample 9134161 | NCBI WGS metagenome assembly JAEEGG01 (sample SAMN16246543, study PRJNA631951) | gut metagenome | biome: gut microbiome; feature: rumen; material: CR-attached | host: Bos | place: Iran: Karaj | collected 2018-10
CGGCGGGATGAATCGGACTTGATAATGTCTTTTACTTTCTTAAACTGCTCGGCGTTCGCGAGAGAGCTGCCGCCGAATTTCACAACTTTAATCATAAAGTTCGGACTCCTTGGTCGAATTTTAAATCTATTATGCTATTATCTAAAGATACACGATTTTTGTAAATATGCAAGGGAAAATGTGAAAAAACTGTGCTTTCGCAGAAATTTTGCGCGGTTTCTTTACATTTTTCGCTCTTTATGATAATATAAGGTGGGTTTCAATGGGGAGGAAGCCTATTTCAGTGAGTGCTTTCGCGGCACTTTCGGAGTACAGGAGTTTTATGAAGAAGATTATTTCCTTAATCGCGGATCGCATGAGCGTCGCCTTTTCGGCTGCCGGATACGAGGAGAGATACGGGGCGGTAACGGTTTCCAACCGTCCGGACCTCTGCCAGTATCAGTGTAACGGCGCGATGGGCGCTGCCAAGCAGTATCATAAGGCGCCGATCATGATTGCGAACGAGGTTGTGGCGAGGCTTGCGGGCGACGATATGTTCTCGCTCTGCGAAGCGGTTGCTCCCGGATTTATCAATGTTTCCGTATCGGAGAAGTTCCTTTCGGAATATGTTTTTTCGATGAAGAACGCGCCGAAGTTCGGATTTGAAGAGGCGCAGGAGAAGCAGACGGTCGTGATCGACTACGGCGGAGCCAATGTGGCGAAGCCCCTGCATGTCGGACATATGCGTCCGGCGGTTATCGGTGAAGCGGTAAAGCGGATTCTCCGCTATGCCGGTCATGAGGTGATCGGTGATGCCCATCTCGGCGACTGGGGAACCCCGATCGGACTGATCATTACCGAGCTTAAGGTGAGACAGCCGGATCTTCCGTATTTCGACCCGGACTACACAGGCGAGTATCCGAAGGAAGCGCCGTTCACCGTTTCCGAACTGGAAGAGATTTATCCGTACGCGAGCAAGTGGGCGAAGGAGCATGACGACTATCGTGAAGAGTCCCGCAAGGCGATTCTTGAATTGCAGCAGGGACGCAGAGGTTATATGGCTCTTTGGGAACACATTATGCGGGTTTCCATGGAGGACCTTAAGAAGAGTTACGACAGCCTCGGTACCGTATTCGACGTCTGGGGCAAGGAGAGCGACGCGCAGAAGTACATTCCGGACATGATCAAAGGCATGAAGGACGGCGGCTACGCGCACATCAGTGAAGGCGCTCTCGTTGTGGATGTCAAGGAAGATACCGATACGAAAGAGATGCCTCCGTGCATGATTCTTAAGTCGGACGGCGCGACGCTTTACAACACGACTGATCTTGCGACGATCGTGGAACGTATGACGAAATACAATCCCGACCGGATTATCTACATCGTGGATAAGCGGCAGTCGCTTTACTTCGAACAGATTTTCCGCTGCGCGAAGAAAACGAAAATCGTTAAGCCGGAGACAGACCTTGTGCATATCGGTTTCGGAACGATGACCGGCAAGGACGGAAAGCCGTTCAAGACAAGGGACGGCGGCGTAATGCGGCTTCTGATGCTCGTTGATCAAATTGTCGATGAGGTCCGCTCGAAGATGGCCGACCGCGACATGAGCGACGAGGAGAAGGAAAGGATTGCAACGCAGGTAGGACTTGCTGCTCTCAAATACGGAGACCTCAGTAACCAGTCCACCAAGGACTACATCTTCGATATCGAGCGGTTCACTTCGTTTGAAGGCAACACCGGACCGTACATTCTTTACACGATGGTCCGGATCAAGTCTATCTTAGCGAAGCTCGGCGACGCGGCCGAAGCGAAGAAGCCTTCCGTAAGAGAGATCGGACCGGAAGAGAACGAACTGCTGCTGACGCTTGCACGGTACAGTGACAGCGTGGAGAAAGCAGTAACGGAACTCGCTCCGATGCGAATCTGCCAGTACATCTACGGGCTGGCTGACGCGTTCAACGGATTCTATCACGCCAACAAGATTGTGACGGAGCCGGATGAGACGAAGAAGGCGGAATGGATTGTTCTGATTAAAACGACTCTCGGAATTTTGAATGACTGTATTTCGATGCTCGGTTTCGAAGCACCGGATAAGATGTGAAATTTGTAACGATACATACCGTTGCCGATTTTGAAAGGAGAAATGAACAGATGAAGAGAACGATTGCACCGATTCTCAAGGGTTTGGCTGTGGCCATGCTTGTGCTATGCTGCATGCTTCCCGCAGGAAAGGCCGGAGCAGCCGATGACACGGTGAAGACGCCCACCCCGACGCCTACGCCGATTCAGGACTATGTCAATAAAGAGCAGTATCTGAACGGATACTACAGAGGATATATCAACAGCGATTCCGCCACCGTGTATGCCGGTCCGGGAACGAAAGCTTTCCCGAAGGTAACATTAGACGACGGAACGGTTGTTACGCTTACCAAGAACACAGAAGTTTTCGTATGGGGTGAAACCAAGGACGTGGATCTCGATCCCTGGTACCACATCACTGCTGTGTTTAAGGATAAGGAGATTGAGGGTTACATCTACAAGCCTCGTGTAACGCGTGAGAATACGCAGATTCTGTTTACGCCCACGCCTACGCCGGAGCCCACTCCTACGGAGGTTCCCGTTCTTCCTACGGATGTACCGGATGAGCAGATTTCTCCGATTCCGGGTGTAAGCACACCGACTCCCACTTCGCCTCCGAACGTGGACGAGGTTGTTTCCGCTCCCAAGAACCGCAAATGGATCCCAATCCTTGTGGTCTGCCTGATCGTCATTGCTTTGATCATCGTTTACACCATCTTCCAGCGCATTCAGGAGAAGAAGCTCGAAGAGGAGATGGAGCGTTACAGCAAGCGCCGTCCCGCTATGGAGCGAATCGACGGAGAGGACGAAGAGGACTTCAAGGAAGCCAAGAAGAATTATTACGCGAGCATGAATTTCGGACATGATGAAGACGGCAAGCCTGTAAAGCCGTCCCGTCCGGAGAAGCCCGCTTCGAAATACGATTCTTCCTTCGAGGATGACGAGGAAGAGGACGGACTCAGCGACGACGACGTAAGAGTAGTTGATGATTTCCGCCGCAAGGGCGCTGACAAGGCTCCCGCGAAAACAGAGGATTCCTTCGATGTTTCGGATGATGACCTCGCATATTTTGACCGTCTGAAGGGCAAGACGGAAGCTCCTTCCGGCAATGCCATCAAGAAGGCCGGTTCCGCAGCAAGCATTCTCGATGAGACGCCGGTTGTGGATTCCTACTTCGAAGCTGACGAGCCTACTCCGGAGGAACGCCTCCGCATCAAGCTCGACGCGCTCCGCGCTCAGGATCCGATTGTCCACAAGCTGTACGGCGAAGGCATTGTTGTGGACAACACCGATTCCGAAATCATTCAGGTCCGTTTCGGCCGCGACCTTCGTTTCTTAAAGAAGGATAAGCTCGCACGGAAGGAACTTGTTGAGCTGTGATCTTAGCTGCCGAAGGGCAGAGCCGGCGCTAAGGTGACGTTCGGCGTATAAAGCCGGCGCTTTGAAGTGTCCGGAAGAAAAGCCTGCGCAGATGTTGCGCGGCACATAAAGGAAAAATCCTTGGGTGTGGTCCGCCACACCCAAGTGTTCGATTTAGGACCGTTTTGGAGGGAAAATGAAAGAATTTCTCAAAAAGGAAGCCCCGCTTTTTGCACCTGCCGCAGGCATGTTTCTGATGGCGCTTCTGGTGCTTCAGGTGTTCATGTGCTTCGGCATGTTCTCAAAGAACAAAGGACTGGTTGTGACGATTATACAGATGTTTTTGTTCACGGCAGCAATCACGGTGGTGATTCTGTTTGCGATGTCCGGAAAAGCGCTTCTTAAGCATCTGCGGGATGAAAACTATTACCGCGTAAGAAGCGCGGCAGGCGATAACGTGATTACGCTTCTTTCGAAACTGACCGCTCTGTACACGCTTGTGCTTGCGGTGGTCGGCGGGCTGTATCTGTTAATGCTCGGTCTGGATGTTTTGTGGAGCACCGTAGCATTTCCCGAAGAGAAAGAGGGTGTTACGGAAATCTGGAAAACACTGTTCCCGGGACCGAACAATGCAGGGGCTGTGGCCGCAACGGTACTCGAGCTTTTGATGATTGCGTTCATGTTCACGGCGCTTGTTTTCTTCTGCGTGACAATGTCCTACAATCTCTTCACGAAGAGTAAATACGCAGGATTTCTCGCGGCGATTTTCTTCGCGATGCTCGCGTATTCCATCATGAAAATCAACCTGTCGGTTCTTGCGAATCTGGATACGCTTACATATCATATCGCGAGCGCCGGATTCTGCGCGGTCTGCGGTGTGGCGCTTACGGTGATCACATGCGGCTCGATTAAGAAACGCAACTGGAAATCGGAATAATAAACGGAGGATATATAAAAATGGCTTTGGTAAAACCTTTCTCGGCGGTGCGTCCGGCACCGGAACTTGCTTCCCGTGTGGCGGCTCTGCCGTACGATGTTTACAACCGTAAAGAGGCGAAGGAGGTAGCGCTTAAGGACCCGCTTTCGTTCCTCAACATCGACCGTGCGGAGAGCAATCTCCCCGATGATGTCGATACCTATGACCCGCAGGTCTACGCGAAGGCGAAGGAACTTCTTGACGCCAGGATTGCGGACGGCACTTATCTGACCGACACTGAGGATTGCTACTATGTGTACGAGCTGATCATGGACGGACGTTCCCAGACCGGTATCGTCGCATGCGCATCCATCGATGACTATGTAAGCGGCGTCATCAAAAAGCATGAGAATACCCGTGAGGAGAAGGAACTGGACCGCATCCGCCACGTCGACACGTGCAATGCGCAGACCGGTCCGATCTTCCTTGCTTACCGCAGCAACGACGTAATCTCCGGCATCATGACGGCCTATCAGAAGACCGCCCCGCTGTATGCTTTCACGGCCGATGACGGCATCACCCACAACGTGTGGAGAATTGCCGATAAGAAGGACGTAGAGGCAATCCGTGTGGCATTTGCCGGCATTGAAAGCATTTATATCGCAGACGGCCATCACCGTGCCGCCAGCGCCGTTAAGGTGGGCTTGAAGCGCCGTCAGGAGAACCCCGGCTACACCGGAACGGAGGAGTACAATTTCTTCCTGTCCGTGCTGTTTCCGGAGGACCAGCTGATGATTCTTCCGTACAACCGTGTCGTGAAGGATCTGAACGGCCTTACGAAGGACGCGTTTCTTGCCGCGATCCGGAAGGATTTTACGGTTGAGGAACTCGGTACGGAGCCCTTCGGCCCTACGAAGAAGGGGACGTTCGGCATGTATCTTGACGGCAAATGGTACAAACTTTCCGCCGGTCTTCGCATGCAGAAGGTTATGGATCCGGTAGCGGGTCTTGACGTGTCGCTTTTACAGGATTACCTCCTCGGTCCGGTGCTCGGCATCGGCGATCCGAGAACCGACAAGCGGATTGATTTCATCGGCGGAATCCGCGGTCTTAAGGAACTGGAGCGCAGAGTTTCCCTTGATATGACCGTCGCATTTTCCATGTATCCGACGCAGATTTCCGAGCTTTTCAGCGTGGCGGACGCAGGCCTTCTGATGCCTCCGAAGTCCACCTGGTTCGAGCCGAAGCTTCGGAGCGGTCTGTTTATTCATAAGTTGAGTTAATATGAGCATTCTTTCAGTTGAAAATCTGTCACACGGCTTCGGCGACCGCGCCATATTCCGTGACGTGACGTTCCGGCTTCTTGCCGGCGAGCACATCGGTCTGATCGGCGCGAACGGCGAAGGCAAGAGTACGTTTTTTAATATCATCACGGGGCATCTGATGCCGGACGAGGGAACCGTTACCTGGGCGAAGCATGTGCGCGTGGGGTATCTCGACCAGCATACCGTATTGAAGCCCGGCATGACGATCCGTGACGTCCTCGCGTCCGCTTTTTCGTGGCTTTATGAGAAGGAAGAGGAGATTAACGTCATCTGCGAGAAGATGGGCGACGCGGATGAGGATGCGATGAACGAGTTGATGGAGGAGATGGGAGTGCTGCAGGAGATGCTTGAGCAGCATGATTTCTACGCAATCGACACGAAGATTGATGAGATCGGGCACGCCTTCGAACTGGACGCGCTCGGATTTTTGAAGGACGTCAGTGAGCTGTCCGGCGGGCAGCGTACCAAGGTGCTTCTCGCGAAGCTTCTTCTCGAAAAGCCCGACATTCTGCTTCTCGACGAGCCGACCAACTACCTCGACGAGCAGCATATCGAATGGCTGAAACGGTATCTGAACGACTATGAGAACGCGTTCATTCTGATCTCGCATGACATCCCGTTTCTGAACAGCGTCGTCAATGTCATCTGGCATGTGGAGAACGCACAGCTTTCAAGGTATCCCGGGGATTATGACCATTTCCTTGAGGTATACGAGATGCGTAAGGGCCAGATCGAGGCCGCCTACAACCGCCAGCAGCAGGAGATTAAGGAATTAAAGGATTTCGTGGCGCGCAACAAGTCACGTGTCGCCACCCGTAATATGGCAATGTCCCGCCAGAAGAAGCTCGATAAGATGGATGTCATCGAGCTTGTGCGGGAGAATCCGAAACCGGAGTTTTCGTTCAAAGAGGCGCGCGTTCCCTCGCGTGTCGTCATTGAGACGTCGGACCTTGTAATCGGCTATGACCGTCCGCTGTCCCGCCCTTTAAACATTAAGATTGAGCGCGGGCAGAAGGTGATTTTAAAGGGCGCGAACGGAATCGGAAAGACAACGCTTCTAAGGAGCATTCTCGGGCAGATTCCGGTGATTTCGGGCAATGTGACGCTCGGGGATTATCTCGCAATCGGCTACTTTGAGCAGGAACTTTCCGGGGAAGGCACGAAGACGTGCATGGACGAGTTCTGGGACGAGTACCCGTCTTACACAAACTATGAGGTCCGCTCGGCGCTCGCCAAATGCGGCCTTACAACCAAGCATATCGAAAGCCAGGTACGGGTTCTGTCCGGCGGAGAGCAGGCGAAGGTACGGCTCTGCAAGCTGATGAACCGGGAAAGCAATCTGCTGATTCTCGACGAGCCGACCAACCATCTGGACGTCGACGCGAAGAGTGAACTGCACCGCGCACTTTCCGAGTACAAAGGCACCGTTCTGATGGTATGCCATGAGCCTGAGTTTTATGAGAATTTAGCTACCGATGTAATGGATTGCAGTGAGTGGAGTCTTTTGGCATAGGTGTTTTTGGGGTCTTTCAAAGGGAGAGGGGGAAACCGATGGAAGAAGATAAAGAAAGAACAGAGGAAGCAGGGAAGAAATACTTCGCGATCATAGCGATACTGATTTGCTTTTTCCTTGTCATTTTTCTGATGAATCCGCGAATGTTCAGCGGGAGGTCAAAGAAGGACAAGGAAAAGAAAAAGGATAAGTTTACCACGTCTGCCGACGATGTCGAACTTGATACTCCGGAAGAGATTAAGAAGCGGATAGAAGCCCGGTACGGAAGAGTTGAGTTAATGTCCGCAACAGAAACCGGGACCGGCGACAGGCGGCGGATGGAATGCATATTACGGGATGTCGAGCATGGCTTCACTTTCCTGGCATGGTCATCCCCGTCCGCTTTCTTTTCACTGGACGGTGCAGATTTCGGATACAAAGGGACCGGAATCGGCGACAATTATATCGAGAGTTTCACAAACTGGATTTGCATACAACTGCGCCCGATTTTGGAGGAGCACGGAATAGAGTGGAGAAACGAAATCGATAAAAATGACTTCTCCGTCCTGTCAATCCGGCGTGCCTATTCTTTCCGGGATAACGTGCTCGTAAGCCCTTCGGACCTGTGGCGTGACGATAAGGCTTTCGTTTTGAGCACGGTACGGTCGTTTAATCTTCCGCGGCTTCTTGAGTATAAACTGTCCGATATGGCTGTCGTCAAGTCCGCAGCAAGTGTGAAAGAACCGGAGAGACCGCTTACGGAAGAAGAGACTGTCGAGAAGATGTTAATCTTTCTGCGTGTCATTTATAAAATCGAGGCGGAATACATCCGCAGGGAAGAAACAACCGCGGGAGAGGTTCCCGGCCTTCTTGATCAGGTCTTTTATGAGGTAGAAGTCACGGAGGAGGTCACAGTCGATACGCCGGTTTATCTGTATTATTTCCGTTATGAGGATAAAGAATTTTTTGTCTGCGACATAAAGGTCCGTACGATGTCCGATGACGGCTACATAAGAGATATCCAGTACTACCAGAATTATCACACCCTTCGGCCGGACCGCGATGATCCTACGCTACCGGGAGACGATTCCGATGCGGGAAATGGGAACGCAGGCGGCGGAGGCGGTGGAGGTGGCCGTAGTAGCGGCCCCAATGAGTAAAGAAATCCAAACTTGAGATGACAGCAAAAAGAATATGATATCAATATGAGGAGGATATGAAATGAGTAACAAGGACTTTACACCGGCGGCACCGCTGAAGAAACCGGGGGAGCATAACCCGCTGATGACGCAGCGGTTCGGAGCTGACCCGTACGCGCTTGTCTACAATGGTAGAATATACATTTATATGACTGCCGACGTAATTGAGACGAACCCGGACGGTTCGCCGAAGCCCAACAGTTATCAGAAGATTAACAAGATTAACGTTCTCTCAAGCGATGACATGGTGAACTGGACCGACCACGGTTCCATCTTCGCAGCAGGTGACGAAGGCGCCGCCAAATGGGGCGGAAACTCCTGGGCTCCCGCGGCAGCCTGCAAGGAAGTGGGCGGGAAGATGAAGTTCTTCCTGTACTTCGCAAACAGCGGAAACGGCATCGGTGTGCTTTCTTCGGACAGCCCGACCGGTCCCTTTACCGATCCCATCGGCAAGGCGCTCATTAACCGCGATACGCCGAACTGCGCAAACGTAACCTGGCTTTTCGACCCGGCCGTATGGGTGGATAAGGACGGCTCTGCATATCTTTATGTCGGCGGCGGCGTACCGGGATTCCCTCCGAAGCCCGAACAGATTGAATTTCCGGGAACGGCCCGCATGGTAAAGCTCGGCGACGACATGATTTCTCTTGACGGCGATCCGATTGCCCTGAATCCTCCTTTCCTGTTCGAGGACTCCGGAATCAACCGCATCGGCGACACCTATTACTACAGCTACTGCAGCAACTTCAACGTGGACGGTCATCCGAGCGCTTCGAAGTACAACCTTGAGAACGGCCAAATCTGCTATATGACGTCGGACAGTCCTTTCGGACCGTTTACGTATCAGAAGGCGATTCTTAAGAACCCGGGCTTCTATTTCGGACCGGGCGGAAACAACCACCATTGCATTTTCGAATACAACGGCAGGTATTACATCACATATCACTCGCAGATTCTCGACGCGCCGCTTAAGACGGGTGGCGGCTACCGCTGCACCCATATTGACGAGCTGACGGTCAAAGCGGACGGTTCCATCGAGATGGCTACCGGAACGAGAACCGGCGTTGCCCAGCTGAAACCGTTCAATCCTTACGAGACCGTCTGTGCCGCTACGATGGCAACGATGGGCGGAATCGACACGGTTCCCGCGGATGAGATCACGAAGCAGTACGGCTCCGGCACGATGAAGGTTTCGGGCATCGACGACGGAGACTGGATTCTTGTAGCCGGCGTTGATTTCGGCGCAGACGGCGCAGCCTTGTTCGGCGGCACATTTTCCGTAACGAAAGGCGCAAAGGGATCGGTTACGGTACGTCTTGACAGCCTTACGGACGGAACGGACGCAGCCGTTCTTCCGGTTTGTGACGGAGACGGCAACGCGTCAAGGTTCCGCGGAGGCGTTTCGTTAACGGAGAAGATTACGGGCGTTCACGACGTATACTTCCTGTTCTCCGGTTCCGGTTACGAGTGGATTGACTGGAAGTTCAGCAAATAGTAGAAGTTTTAAAAAATCGTTACTACCGGATTATTGCATGCAAAACGGCTTCACTTGCTTGTTTTGCATGCATTTTTTATGTCAGCATGATTGCAAATCTGCCTCGTAAAAAACACGGAAAATACACGAAAATGTCAGAGAACTGTAAGGAAATCGTAATATTTCTTGCTTTCTTTTATGCGGAAAGTATGTTATAATTAAATGAACTATGGTTTGGGAGGAGAATTCCCGATGATTGACACCGGAATAAGGGAGGAGAATTCCTGATGATCAATACCAAGAAAGCAAGACTGATGACGCAGTGCGCAATCTATGAGAAGCACGACGGCACCGATGATCTGAAGATCGCAAAGTTCTTCCGGGCAGACTATATCCGCCTCGAAGTTCTGAAGACGATCATCGGGATTACGGTCGGCTATCTGTTTCTGCTGATCATGATTATTATCTACTATCTGGAATTCCTGATTAAGAACGCGCTTCAGCTGAATTACAAGATGCTCTTCATGCGGGCACTCGCTTATTACATTCTGCTGATTGCGGCGTACGTCGTATTTGCCGTGGGAAGATACAGCTACCTGTACATGAAATCCCATAAGCGGCTCGGAAGGTACTACCGGATGCTCGGCAAGATCAAGAAGATCGCCGAAGAGCAGGAGTACGAGAAGGAACTTGAAGAGGAGAACTGGGAGGAGATGCAGTCATGATGTTCGTGTTTGAGATAAGGGCCAAGCTTACGGAAATCTACCAGAAGTATGATTTCATCATCAAGACGGTCCTGAAGTTTCTGCTGATGTTCTTTGCATTCAGCAAGATCAGCAAGGTGGTCGGCTACAACACCTCGCTGTCCGCAAAGGTTCTGATCATTGCCCTGTCGGCGTTCAGCGCGTTCCTGCCGCCGTCACTTATGGTATTTGCCGCAGTCGTATATGTGTTTTTGCAGATTCTGACAGCCTCGGTTCTGATTGCCGTTACGGTTATGATGATCTTCCTTGTGCTGTATCTGTTCTTCCTCCGGTTTACGCCGAAGGAGGGACTTGCGGTGATCGCGACGCCGGTGCTTATGTCGTTTGGGTTTCCGTATCTGGTGCCGTTATTCCTCGGCATGTTCGGTTCGGTGCTGTCCGTCGTTCCCGCCGCTTGCGGCGTTGTTGCGTTTTATATCCTGCGCGCCGTGCGCAATAACATCATCACCATCGATGAGATTAAGGCACTTAAGGATCAGGCGCTGCAGATTTACATGGATATCCTGGATGATTTCCTGAAGAATCCGCAGATGTACGTGGTCATGGCCGTGTTCGCGGTGGTCATCATCGTTATCGTGCTGGTTCGCTCGCTGCAGATGGATTACGCGTTTGAGATCAGCCTCGGCGTCGGTACCGGCGTCATGATCCTCGGATACATCATCGGCTCACTTAAGTACGAGATGGATTTCGCCATCGGCGCAATGCTTATCGGAAGCCTGTTTTCCATGGGTATCGTCTTCGTGTGTCTGTTCTTCTACCGCGTGCTGAATTACTCGGCGGTGGAGCGTGTACAGTTTGAGGACGAGCGGTATTACTACTACGTAACTGCCGTGCCGAAGATTACGACCGGTACGCCGAAGAAGGCCATCCGCAAGATCCTTGCCGAGCGCAGGGAAGAGGATGACAATGCGGAAGAGGGCGAAGAGGAAGCTATCGAGGCAATGGAATCGATGCTTGCCGGCAACAAGAGCCCGTATAAGAAACCGCTTTCCGCAAGTCTTGCGAAGCGTCTTAGAAAGGATGTGGCTCCGAAGCAGGAGGATTACGCCGACGAGGATGACGAGGATGATGAAGTTGTCATCAAAGGACCGAAGGCGGAACAGGCCGGCCTTTCGTTTTTGAAGACCGGATTTGACAAGCTGAAGGCCTTCCTCCCGAAGAAGGGAAAGCCGACCCGCACCCGCCGTGTGACGGATGAGGAGGAAGAAGATGATGAGGCGGTGCCGAGCTACTTTGCGGAGCCGTCCGAAGAACCCGATGAGCCGGAGGGATCCGACAAGCGGGACGAAGATGAAGACTACGAGTAAGCAGGCGGGCGGAAGGATTTACGAATAATCCGCCATATACTTTGCAGCAAAGGAGGACACGGCTGTGTGGGATAATTTAAGAAATTTCTTTTCCAACTATTTCAGCCGCCTTTTGGTTCCGAAAATTCATCCGCTGGATTTCGTCGAAATCCTTTTGATCGCGTTTATTATCTATCACCTGATCAAATGGATCAAGCGGACCCGCGCATGGTACCTTGTAAAGGGTATCGCCATTCTGGTTGCGGTATGGGTGGTGGCATCCATCCTGCAGTTCAGCGCGATTCAGTGGATTTTCGTCAATACGATCAATGTCGGAATTATTGCGATTTTTATTATATTCCAGCCGGAGCTCAGACGGGCTCTCGAACAGCTCGGCCAGAGAAAGCTGTTCGGTCTCTTCGCGGATCCGTCCAGTTCACTCGAACGGTATTCCGATGAGACCAGGAACGAAATCCTGACCGGCGTCTTTGAGATGGCCAAGGTAAAAACCGGTGCCCTGATCTGCATCGAAGGAATGGTCAGCCTTGAAGAGTACGAGCGTACCGGTATCGCGACCGATTCGGTTGTTACCGCGGCGCTGCTCATTAACATTTTCGAAAAGAATACGCCTCTGCATGACGGCGCGGTTCTGATCCGCGGCAACCGTGCGGCGGCTGCGACCTGCATCCTTCCCGTTTCCGAGAACATGCGTCTTTCGAAGGATCTCGGAACGAGACACCGCGCCGGCGTCGGCGTCAGTGAAGTATCGGATGCGCTCGTGATCATCGTTTCCGAGGAGAACGGAAAGGTTTCCATCGCCCAGAAGGGTCAGCTGATCCGCGGCGTGGATGAGGAGTTCCTCTCCAACAAGCTTTTGGAATTCCAGAATAAGCAGACTCCTCAGAACCGTCTGAAATTCAGAAAGGAGCGCGAGAAGAATGCGAAGTAAGCTGAAAGCCATGTTTACCAGGAACATCGGAGTGAAGCTTCTCTCCTTTGTTCTGGCCTTTTTCATCTGGATCATTATCATGAGTATTTCGGATCCGCAGATCACGAAGAAGATCGACGGAATTCCGATTGAGACCCGTCACAAGGACGATTTCAACAACCTTGAGGAGAACGAGGATCTCTCGATTAATATTCTGACAACGGGCACGGTTTCGATTAAGGTGTCCGGCAAGCGTTCCGAGATTGAAGACCTGAGCGCGGGCGATTTCGTCGCCTATGCGGACTTCAACGATTTCGTCGGCATCAACGCAATCCCGATTCATGTGGAGCCCCGTAAGCAGAATCTCGTGAACAGCTTAGAGATTACCTACCAGTCCAAGACCGTCATGCAGGTACAGCTCGTGAAGAGCGAGACGAAGCTGATTAACGTCGTTGTGGAAATGATCAATGTTCCGGACGACAAGTACGCGTACTGCAAGTCCGTCAGCTCGAAGCTTCTGGAGGTAACCGGACCGCAGGAAGTCGTGGAATCCGTCGGAAAGCTCGTTGCTTACGTGGATGTAGCGCATATGAGCGGTTCCATGGATTATGTTACCCTTGAGCCGGTGAACCTGTCCGGCGTGAAGATGGACGCCTCGTCCCTTGAAGTGTCACAAAGCACCGTCCGCGTAGAGGTTGCCCTTTATCCGGTCAAGGAAGTCGACGTTATCATCGACACCTCCGAGACCGAGGTTGTAAGCGGATTTGCAATCTATGATGCCGAGCAGTACAGCCCGAAGAAGATCCGGATTGCCGCCGAAGAGGAAACACTGCAGAAGATCAGCATGATCCGCATCCCGTTCAAGACGGACGAGCCGCTGATCAAGGAAATCAAGCCCGTTACGAAGGACTTTGACATTGCGAAATATCTGCCGGAAGGCGTATATCTGAAGTCCGAGAATACCGTCGTATCCTCGAGCATCGTGATAGAAGCACTCGGCGAGAAAGAATACACCGTTAAGCTTTCCGAGCTGGAGCTTCGGGGACTGCCCGAAGGGTACCGTCTCGAAACCCCGCTCGAGGGCGATGATGAGCCGGAGATTACGATCGTCGTGACCGGCTTCAAACCGGAAACGGATAAGATTACCGGTGTTGAAGACCTGCACGCATATATCGATCTTGAAAAAGTCATGAAGACGGGGCTCCAGACATTTTCCGTCAAATTGGACACCGGCCTCGACGTTAAGACCGAGGCGAAGGTGGAACTGTTGATCGGAAACGCGGAGGAGTAACGCTTCGAAAGGAGGACCTTATGGTACAGGGAACCGTTAAAGTTACGAATGTGAAAGGACTGCACATCAAACCCGCCGGTGAGATGAGCCGGATTGCGCTTTCCCGTCCCTGCAGGGTATACCTGAAGGTCAGGGAATACGAGGTTAACGCGAAGAGCGTGCTCGGCATTCTGAGCGCACAGGTGAAGTGCGGAGAGGACGTCACCATCGTCTGCGACGGTGAGGGCGAGGAGTATGTACTCGAGGAGATTTTAAAGGCCGTTAACAACCGGTTCGGCATTGAATAAAAGAGGGTATTATGAAAAGTTTTGACCGCTACGTGCGGAATCCGGTTCCGGATTATCCGGAGCGCCGCTGGCCGGCAAATGTGATAACAAAAGCCCCGAAATGGTGCAGCGTTGACCTTCGCGACGGCAACCAGGCTCTGATCGAGCCGATGGACGTCGAGGAGAAGCTGGAACTGTTCCGGGCGCTTTATTCCATCGGCTTTCGCGACATCGAAGTCGGATTTCCGTCCGCCTCGTCAATTGAACATGATTTTGTGCGGTGTCTTGCAAACGAGGGAGTCGTTCCCGACGATTGCCGGATACAGCTTCTGATGCAGTGCAACGAGGACCAGATCCGGGCCACATTCGAAGCAGCCGAAGGACTTAAGAATGTTATCATGCACATTTACAATCCGACATCCGTGCTGCAGCGGGACGTGGTGTTTCATATGGACCGCGGGCAGGTGAAGGCGATAGCCGTGCATGCCGCGGAGGTGGTGAAGGAGTGCGCGTCACATTTTCCGGGCAACGTATACTATGAGTACTCGCCGGAGAGCTTCAGCGGCACCGAGCCGGAATATGCGGCCGAGGTCATTAACGCCGTGCTTGACGTGTGGCAGCCGACGCCCGATAAGAAGGCCATCATTAACCTGCCGGAGACGATGGAGCTGAACACGCCGAACGTCTACGCAGACCAGGTCGAGTGGGTTGCCGGGCAGATCAAATACCGCGACGCGATCGAGCTCAGCGTGCATACGCACAACGACCGCGGAACCGGTATCGCGGCGAGCGAGCTGGCGCTTCTTGCCGGCGCGGACCGCGTGGAGGGAACGCTGTTCGGAAACGGCGAGCGGACCGGTAACGCGGACGTTCTGACGATTGCTTACAATCTTCTTTCGGAGGGCGTGGACCCCGGTCTTAACATCGAGGACCTTCCCGCCATCGAAGAGCTTTATACAAGACTTGTGAAGATGCCGGTATCGCCGCGTCATCCGTATGCGGGCGAGCTTGCTTTCACCGCATTCTCGGGCGGCCATCAGGACGCCATAAGAAAAGGCTTCCGGGCAATGGAGGAGCGCCACACGGGCGGCTGGATGGTACCGTATCTTCTGATCGATCCGACGGACATCGGGCGGACGTACGACCCGCTTGTACGGATCAACAGCCAGTCCGGCAAAGGCGGTGTCGCATTTGTCATGGAGCAGAAGCACGGCTTCAAGCTTCCGAAGGCGATGCACCGCGAATTCGCGGATGCCGTGCAGCTGTATGCGGAACAGAAGGGCGGAGAGGTTTCGCCGGAGGAGATGCTCGAGGTATTCCGAAACGAGTACCTGCGCCGCAAATCCCCGCTTCGTTTCGTGCGCTGCGGTGTGGATGACCGCGGGGACACGGACGAGCAGCAGGCAACGCACGCAGTTTTGCAGCTTGAATACAACGGGCAGCCGATGACACTTGACTGTTACGGCAACGGCCCGATTGACGCGGTGAAGAAGGGGCTTCAGAAGCTGGTCGGAAGAAACCTCCGGCTGCTCGATTATTCCGAGCACGCCTTAACGACCGGTTCGGAAGCGCAGGCTGCCGCATATGTAGCGATGAAGGATCCGGATACCGGTGCGTCGACCTTCGGCGTCGGCATCAGCTCGAACATCACGAGGGCGTCCATCCGGGCGGTCTTCTGTGCGGTAAACCGCTTGCTTGGTTCGAAAGAGTAGAGGAGAGTTTGTATGATTCTTGCCGGTCTCGTCGCCGGTGGTACCGGGACGCGGATGAAACAGAATATGCCGAAGCAGTTTCTCACAGTGGGCGGCGAGCCTATCTTAGTCCGCACGCTTCGCGTGTTTCTTAATTCGGAGCAGGTGGACGGTATCGTGATCGGTGTTCCCTCGGATTATGTAAAGTATACGGAGGAGCTTGTTCATGGCTTGCTGCGTGAAGAGAAGAGCGCCAAGCGGGTTATCGTGACTGCCGGCGGAAACAGCCGGAATGAGACGCTTAAATGCCTCACTGAGGCTGCCGTTTCCAGGTTCGGGGCGACCGATTCGGATATCTTCGTTACCCACGACGCGGTTCGTCCCTTCGTGACGCAGCAGATGATAGCGGCAAATGTGACCGCTATGGAGCAGGCGCAGGCCGCCTCGACGGCGATTCCCGCCTGCGACACGATCCTTCTTTCGATGGAAGGACGAACGGTGGACAGCGTTCCGAAGCGTTCGATGGCGTATCAGGCGCAGACACCGCAGACGGCGCGGTTTGGGATTTTCCGCACTATTCTTGAAGGACTTCCTTCGGGGGAGAGCGCGGCCACCGATCTGTGCGGGCTTTGCGAGAGAAAAGGAATCAAAGCGGTTCTCGTACCGGGAGACGCTTCGAATATTAAGATTACCGGTCCTTTGGACCTGGCGCTTGCGGAGGCGATTCTTAAGGAACGCGGCGAGTGACGGCGGAGGGCAAGAAGGAGTTTTGACATGTATGATTATCTGATCGTCGGCGCGGGACTGTTCGGCGCGACATTTGCAAGAGAGGCGACGGACCGGGGCTATTCCTGCCTGGTGATCGACCGGCGTGACCACATTGCCGGCAACGCCTACTGCGAGGATGTCTGCGGGATTCCCGTACACACCTACGGCGCCCATATCTTCCATACGAGCGACAAGACCGTATGGCAGTATGTGAACCGTTTCGCGGAGTTCAACAACTACATCAATTCGCCGGTGGCAATCTGGAAGGACGAGCTTTACAACCTGCCCTTCAACATGAATACGTTCTCGAAGATGTGGAACATCAAGACGCCCGCCGAGGCGAAGCAGATGATTGAAAAGCAGAAGGCCGAGGCACGGTTTGAGGACCCGAAGAACCTTGAAGAGCAGGCAATCTCGCTTGTGGGTCGTGACATTTACGAGAAGCTCGTAAAAGGCTACACCGAAAAGCAGTGGGGGCGTGACTGCAAGGATCTTCCGGCATTTATCATCAAGCGCCTGCCGGTCCGTTTTACTTATGATAACAACTATTTCAACGACCGCTACCAGGGCATCCCGGAGCGCGGCTACACCGATATGGTGGCGAACATGCTTGACGGCATCGAAGTGAAGACCGGAGCGGACTACCTGAAGGAGCGGGAGGCTTATCGCAGGCTTGCGAAGAAGGTGATCTACACCGGCGCTCTCGACGAGTACTTCGATTACTGCTACGGCAATCTCGAATACCGGATGGTTCGGTTTGAGCAGGAGACGCTCGATACCGACAACTTCCAGGGGAACGCCGTCGTGAACTACACGGAGCGGGAGATTCCGTACACCCGCATTATCGAGCACCGCCATTTCTACCGCGGGATCAATTCCGACAAGACGGTGATCTCGAAGGAGTATCCGGCGGAGTGGCATCCCGGCGAGGAGCCCTATTATCCGATCAACGACGCGAAGAACGCGGAGCTTTACGCAAAGTACCGCGAGCTGGCAGACCGCGAGGAGGGCGTGATCTTCGGAGGCCGCCTCGGCGAGTACAAATACTACGACATGGACAAGGTTATCGCATCTGCGCTTAATCTTGCGGCAAGAGAACTGTAATGAGGCGATGGCATTTGCCGCCGAAACAGCCCGGCGAAGCAGATTGAAGAAACGAAATCCGAACATAAGAAAAACCCCGGAACTTCCGGGGTTTTTCCTGCATCATGGTGGTTTATACTAATGTGTGACTTATTCATCGGTCACAGGGAGGGATTTCTCCTTAAGGGTTACCTCTATGGTAACGGTTTCATCGTATACGCCTTTGTCTATGCGCTTTACGGTGAGGGTTACGGTGGTGCCGTAACGGTACGAGGAAATACGGGACTGCAGCTGTTCGGAATTGACGACCGGCACGCCGTTCACTTCGGTGATGATGTCGCCCGGCTGCAGGTCGGATTCGGAAGCAGCGCCGCCTTCGATGATTTCCTTAATGTAGATTCCGGCCGGCCATTCAAGGCTTGTGATCTGCTCGTCGGTAACGGTCGAGATGTAAACGCCTAAGAAGCCTTCTTCTCCGGCCTTCACCTTTTCCTTCTCCTGCAGCTCTCGGATGATCGGGATTGCAGTCGTTGCGGGAATGGCAAATCCCATTCCTTCTACATCTGTAGAAGCAAGCTTTGACGAGTTAATTCCGATTACCTCGCCTTCAATGTTGACGAGCGCTCCGCCGCTGTTTCCGGGGTTGATCGCGGCATCGGTCTGGATCAGAGAGATGCTCGCGGTATCGGTGGAGTAGCGGTGGTTGGTGGCGCCGATGTAGCCGACGGTCACCGAGGTTCCGTAGCCAAGCGCGTTACCTACCGCAATGGCCATCTCGCCGACGTGGACTTCCTTACTTTCCGCAAGCGTTGCGGGAACGATGGAGTCCAAGGTGGACTGCTTCAGATCGGAACGCTTCACGGTCAGAATGGCAAGGTCGTAAAGCTCGTCCGAGTTCTTAAGCGTCGCGGGGTAGGACTCACCGTCCGCGAACACGACCTTGATCTCACGGCTGCCTTCCACAACGTGATGGTTGGTCACGAGGTAGAGGAGACCTTCCTTCGATTCAAAATAGATTCCGGAGCCGGCGGACTGTCCTTCCACCACCTGCCCGAAATAATTCAGCCCGATGACGGTGCATTCCACGGAAACCATGGAAGGAAGCACCTTCTCGGCAATGCTTTCGATATCAATCTCATTCAGTACCTGAACGGAGGATTCCGAAGTGTACTGCAGAAGATCGCCTTTATTCAAATCGTCAATCAGTCTCTGTTTGTTGACACGCGTTTTGCCTTCCTGCTGGGCGTCAGCCTTGGGAGCCGGAGCGGGTGTCTCGCTCTTCGGGAACAGATAACGGTCCGAAAGGCGCAGCACTCCGTAGAACACTCCTCCGGCCAGAGCCAGGAAGAGAATCCCGCATAGCATTTTCCGAATAAACTTCATTTCAGTCGCCTCCCGTAAACATTCTCTCGGTTTACGTTTCCCACTTTACCGCGCCTTTGTGTATAATGTGTGACGGCAAATTGAAGAATTTGTCGATTTTACGCGGAAAATGCGACTTGAAATCCCTCCCGTATTGCGATATTATAAATATGTATATGCATTTTCCGAGAAATGCGACCCGGTTTTAGAGATCGGGGGAGGAGAGACCTTTTATGGATGATAAGAATGAGGAAAAGAAGGACGGCTACGAGAGCATATGCGTTATGTGTCACCGGCCGGAAAGCGTCTGCGGGACGCTGCTTCGGATGCCTCCGAATATCTGCTTATGTAAGGACTGCCTGCAGAAATCCTTTGATCTGATGTCCATGACGATGCGGCCCGGCGGACCGGCGCCTGTACAGAACGAAAGCAAAGAGGACACGGAGCAGAAGGAAGGCGCGGACGGAGCCCAAAACGACGGCAATCCGTTTTTCAATCTGCGGTTCATTATTCCGGGGCAGATGCAGAACCAGACGAAGCTGAAGCCGAAGAAGAAGGAAACCGGAAACGGAACCGATCCTTCGGATATAATGGATATCAAGAGCCTTCCGTCACCGCACGAGATTAAGGCGAGACTGGATGAATACGTAATCGGCCAGGACCACGCGAAGAAGGTTATCAGCGTGGCGGTTTACAACCATTATAAGCGGGTAAAACGGCAGGACGAAGAGGCATTTAAGGACGAGGTTACCATCGAGAAGTCCAATATGCTGATGATCGGACCGACCGGCTGCGGAAAGACGTATCTGGTGCAGACATTAGCGAGACTTCTGAATGTGCCGCTTGCGATTACCGATGCCACTTCCCTTACCGAGGCAGGCTATATCGGTGACGACGTGGAAAGCGTTCTTTCGAAGCTTCTTGCCAACGCGGACAACGATGTGGAACGTGCCGAGCAGGGCATCGTTTTCATCGATGAAATCGATAAGATTGCTAAGAAAAAGAATACCACAAGCCGTGACGTAAGCGGTGAGAGCGTACAGCAGGGACTCTTAAAGCTTCTCGAGGGTTCGGAGGTTGAAGTTCCGGTCGGCGCTTCCAGCAAGAACGGTATGGTTCCGACCACGACCGTCAACACGCGGAACATCCTGTTCATCTGCGGCGGAGCTTTTCCGGGGCTTGATGAGATCGTGAAGAACCGCCTTACAAAGTCCTTCACAATGGGATTTAATTCCAACCTGAAGACAAAGTACGACGAGGATCCGGATCTGCTTGCGAAAACGAACATGGAGGACCTTCGCGAATACGGAATGATTCCCGAGTTTATCGGCCGTCTTCCGATGATCTTCGCCCTTCGCGGACTCGATAAGGAAGCGATGAAGCGTATCCTTACGGAACCGAAGAACGCGATCATCAAGCAATACCAGAAGCTGTTCGCAATGGACGAGGTAAAGCTTTGCTTCACCGATGAGGCTTTGGGGCTGATCGCGGAGAAGGCTTTAGCGAAGGAAACCGGGGCAAGAGCCCTTCGGTCCGTGCTTGAAGAGTTCATGCTTGATATCATGTATGAGATTCCGAAGGACCCTTATATCGGAACCGTCACCATTACCGAGGATTATATTAACGGAAAAGGTGCTCCGGTGATTGAAATGCGTAGCTGAATGATGTATAATATATAATCAAATAAGCAAAAATCGAAAAGGAGAGTGAAAGTTATGTTTTGTCCGAAATGCGGAAATCAGAATCCCGACGGCGCTTTGTTCTGCACAAACTGCGGTGAGAAGTTCGTTCAGGAAGCCGTAGAAGCCGTTCAGGAAGCAGCAGCTCCGGCAGCGGAAGCCGTTACCGAAGCCGTACAGGAAGCAGCCGCTCCCGTAGTGGAAGCAGCAGCTCCGGTCGTAGAAGCAGCAGCGCCTGTTGTTGAGCCGGCACCTGTTCAGCAGCCCGTGTACCAGCAGCCCGTACAGCAGCAGCCTGTATATCAGCAGCCTGTACAGCAGCAGCCCGTATATCAGCAGCCTGTATATCAGCAGCCTGTATACCAGCAGCCCATGTATCAGCAGCCTGCATTCCAGCAGCCCGCTCCGAAGAAGAAATCCAAGGCTCCGTTGATCATCACGTTGATTATCGTCCTTCTGGTTCTTGCAGCCGGCGGTTTGATTGCATATGAGACCTTCCTTGCTTCCGAGGAAGATCGTCCCGAGTGGCTTGCCGCTCTGGATTTCAAGAAGGAGGGCAATTCCCTTCCTCTCAGTGACAAGGAGCAGAGCACGTTCAAGAAGCTTGTTAAGGCTCTTGACGAGGCGATTATCGATGAGGACGGCGGCGACTATGCCGACGGTATCCCGAGCTACGCACGCGACTTCGTATGGAGCGTTTACGGCAAGAGTTCCGCTAAGGAGTTCGTAACCTACCTGAACGAAGACGAAGACAACGGTATCGCTTCCTGCGGTGACGACATCAAGGTTACCGAGGAAATCGTATCCGCCAAGAAGATCAGCGATCTCGATGACCTCACCGATTGCTTTAAGGATGTATTCGGCAAGTCCGTAGACATCGCCGCAGCTTATCTTGTAGCGAACAATTCCTGCTTCAAGGGCTCCGACGGTTCCGAGAAGTACTTCGACTACTACATCTTCTTCGAAGAGGATGACGAGTGGCAGGTAATCCTGATCGGCGAGGACAACCTCAAGGAATTCAACCTTAAGAAATAAGAATGCTTTCAAGGAGCTGTCGACCGGGTTTCCGGCCGACAGCTTTTTTTGACTTTCTGCGTAAAATGTGATATCATAACTTTGATTTTGGATTTTCCGGAAAGCAGGCGTAATATGTTAATTTTATTACTCGGTTTATGGATTGTTTTTAACGGGCGCATCACATGGGAAGTGTTCCTTACGGGACTTGTCCTTGCTGTACCCGTTTATCTTTTTTTCTGCCTTGTAATGCATTTTACGCCGAAGAAGGAATGGGACTTCATCCGGCAGATTCCGTGGCTGATTAAGTATTTCGCCGTGCTTCTTCGCGAGATTGTCAAGGCGAACGTCGCGGTAACGAAGCTGATTCTTTCGGACCGCCTGGAGCCCGAGCCGGTACTTGTGCGGTTTAAGCGTACATTTAAGCAGAATTCCCACGAGGTGCTTCTCGCGAATTCGATCACGTTAACGCCCGGTACCATTACGGTCGATCTTTCGGAGGATGACTGGTTTACGATTCACGCGCTGGACCGCGAGTTCGCGGAAGGAATCGATGATTCCGTATTTATTCAGATGATTCAGGAAGTGGAGGAAGCGGAATGAGTCTTTCGCAGGCTTACAATATACTGTTCGGCGGAGCCGTAGGCGTGCTTGTTCTTATTATGCTCTGCGTCCTGATCCGCGCCGTAAGAGGCCCGGAGATCGTGGACCGCATTGTGGCCGTCAATATGCTCGGTACGCTGACGATCATGATCATCTGCATCCTGTCCCTGTGGCTTAAGCAGGGTTACCTTCTGGATGTGGCGATCATCTATGCGATGATTTCCTTCCTCGCCGTCGTTATACTTACGCGCATCTATCTCGGCGTGTATCACGAGAGAATGCTCAAAAAGGAGGAAGAACGCCGTGGGTGAATGGATTCGTTTCGGCTTTGCCGCCTTTTTGATTCTTTGCGGACTGCTTGCGGCGGGAATTGCCGCTTTCGGGCTTTTCAAGTTCCGCTTTGCGTTAAATCGCATGCATGCCGCCGCCATGTGCGACACGCTTGCAATACTGCTGGTTCTGTCCGGGCTGATCGTACTGTCCGGGTTCAATTTTGATTCCCTGAAGCTGTTTCTGATTATCCTTCTTCTGTGGTGCGCAAGCCCGGTGGCATCCCACCTGCTTGCGAATCTTGAGGTGACCGTTTCGCCGAAACTTAAGGATAACTGTGAGATTTTAACCGATGACGGAAAGGAAGAGGAGAAGGTATGACGAAAGCAATCCTGTTACTGCTCGTGCTGTTTCTGATCCTGTGCGCCGTCAGCGCGGGCTTCACGAAGAATCTTTTGGTTTCCATCATTATCTTCATGTCCTACAGCCTTATCATGTCCATTATCTGGATGTTTCTTGAGGCACCCGACCTTGCCATTACCGAGGCCGCGGTCGGTGCCGGCGTAACTTCGGTTCTGTTCTTTGCAACGCTTCGGCGCATTAACGCCATCGCGAAGCAGGAGCGAAAGGAGGAGAAGCATGAGCAAAATTCGTAAGAATTACGACACCTCCTTCCGTACCCGTTTCCGCCGCTACATCCTCGGTGAGACGGAGCTTCCCGAAGTCGACTACATGCCGATGTACAAAAAGCAGATCGCCGAAGAGAAGGCCGAAGACGAGCGTGCGACGGAGCATTATCTGATGCCGCCCGAAGTGGATCCGATGGAAGACGCGAAGCGCTACGCAGAGCTCTCCGGAATGCGCTGGTTCCGCCGGCTTTACGGCGTTATGGCGCTTCTTCTGTGCGTCGCCATCAGCGGACTTTTGATTTATAACGTGGCATTTATGCCCGAATTCGGAAGCGCCGACACCGCCATGACCAACGAGGTGACCGAGCGCTATATCGAGAAAGGACAGGAGGAGACCGGTGTTGTTAACACCGTCACCGGCGTCATCCTGCAGTACCGCGGTTTCGACACCTTCGGCGAAACTCATGTGCTTTTCCTTGCAACAATCGCGGTTATGATCCTTCTGAAGCGCCGCAAGGACGAGGAGCCTGTCCGTATGGACGGCGAAAACCCCGGCGGCGACCGGATCCTTCGGACCATGGCGCATTTCATGGTACCGCTCATCTTCCTGTTCGGGCTTTACATTCTCGTGAACGGGCACCTGTCACCGGGCGGCGGATTCTCCGGCGGCGCGGTACTCGGGGCAGGCCTGATCCTTTATTCGGCCTCCTTCGGATTTACCGCCACGGCCCGTTTTTTCAACGAGCGGATTTATGACATTGTGAAGGTCGGATCGCTGATGCTTTACAGCCTTCTGATCATCTATTATCTGTTCACCGGGGCAAATGGCATAGACTCGATCGTTCCCCTCGGCAAGGCCGGCGCGATCATCAGCTCGGGCCTTATCCTGCCGATCAATATTCTTGTCGGATTCGAAGTAGCATGCACGATGTATGCCTTCTTCGCGCTGTTCCGGAAAGGAGGGCTGTGATGCTTTCCTATCTGTGGAACAATTACGTAAGCGTGGCCGCAATGATTCTGTTCGGCATCGGATTCTGTAACCTGCTGTTGCAGCGGAACCTGATCAAGAAGATCATCGGCCTTAATATCATGGATACCGCGGTATACCTGTTCCTTGCTTCGATGGGCTACATCGAGGGACGCTTCGCGCCGATACTTAAGGACGGGGTGACCGAAGCCTCGCAGTACGTGAACCCGCTTCCGAGCGGCCTCGTGCTTACCGGCATTGTCGTATCCGTCAGCGTAACCGCCCTGATGCTCGGTCTTACGGTTAAGCTCTATGAGCGTTACCGTACTCTCGACATCGACGAGATTACGACCATGGTGCGAAAGGAGCATGAGTGATGGACTTTGTGCGTAACTTTCCTTTCATCTGCATAATGCTCGCCATGGTTTCGGGGCCGGTTTCATCGGTGCTTTCCGGAAAGAAGGCAGGACGCCTCAGCATGCTTGTGGTATCCGTCTGCGGCATCCTATCGGCTGTCACGCTTGTGTACACGCTGCAGCTTACTGAGCCCTTTGTTTATACGATGGGCCGTTTCCCGGCGCCGTTCGGTAACGAAATCCGTGCCGGTGTTTTCGAAGCGCTGATGGCGACGTTCTTCTGCCTGATCATGGTGCTTTCGCTGATCGGCGGACTGAAGTATCTGAAGACGGACGTTCCGGACGAGAAGAAGAACCTGTACTTCATTATGATCAACCTTCTTCTTGCGTCGCTTCTGTCCCTGATCTACACGAACGATATGTTCACCGGATACGTTTTCGTCGAGATCAATACGATTTCGGCCTGCGGTCTTATCATGATACGGGGCTGGGGACGAAACATCCTCGCCGCCACCAAATACATGGTGATGTCGCTGCTCGGTTCCGGTCTTGTACTCGTTTCGATTTCGATTCTGTACGGCATTACCGGACACCTTCTGATGTCGAATATCCACACGGCGGTAGCGGAGCTTGTGGCCTCGAAGAACCACATCGAGCCGTTAATTATCGCGGTGGGACTGTTCTCGGTCGGTATCGCCATCAAATCCGCGCTGTTCCCGTTCCACGCGTGGCTGCCGGATGCGTACAGCTATTCCACCTGTTCGTCGAGCGCGATCCTGTCGTCGCTCGTTTCGAAGGGTTACATTCTGTTCCTGATGAAGTTTATCTACCGGGTCATCGGTTCGGATATCTTCAAGATGACCGGCGCGGACGATGTTTTGTTCCTCTTCGGAATCGCCGCCATGCTGGTCGGATCGATTGACGCGATTCAGCAGACGGACATCAGCCGGATGATCGCTTTCTCCTCAATCGCGCAGATCGGATACATCTATATGGGCTTCGGTCTCGGGGTGGAAGCCGGAATGGTCGCTTCGGCGTTCCACATACTGGCGCATGCCTCCGCCAAATCCATGCTTTTCGTTTCGGCGAACGGGCTGTCCGAAGTTTCGGGCGGCAGCATGAACTACCGGGATCTTCGCGGTTCCGGAATCCGAAACCGCTCGGCGGGTATCGGATTTGTCGTCGGCTCGCTGTCGATGGTCGGTATCCCTTTGTTCGCCGGATTCACCTCGAAGGTATACTTCGCGAAGGCTGCGCTCGGCGCGACGACCTCAAAGGAGATTGTCACATTGATCGCCCTCGCGATCAGTACGATTCTGAACGCGATGTACTTTGTCCGGATGACATTAAGCGTATATACGCCGCGGATGAACGAACACTATGAAGACCGGGATTTCCGGCCGGGCTTCACCTACCGTTTTTCCATGTTTGTATTTATCATCATCGTGCTGGTCCTCGGGATACTCAGTAATCCGATTTTTGACTGGATTTCCCGCGGCCTCAGCCAGTTTTCATGAAAGGAGTGCGTGCTATGAATTGGTTTTTGCTTATGCCGGTTTTGCTTCCGGTGATCGGCGCTTTGAACCTTCTTCTGTTGCGGTGGTATTTTCCGAAGCAGGCGGTAGCGGACAACGCACCCCGCTTCAGGATGGCCGTCCGGATTTCGACCTTCTGCTTCGTGCTTGCCGCAGGCCTTTCGGTGCTTGCGATTGCCCTTGACGGAACCTTCTCGTTCCGCCTGTTCGACCTGATTTCTGGGGCGTTTCCGATTTACTTCCGCGCGGATATCACGGCGATAGTTTTCGCCTCGGTTGCGGCGGTCATGTGGCTGCTTTCGACCTGGTTCTCTTTTGCGTATATGGACCACGAGAAGAACGAGATCCGCTACCAGCTGTTCTCGCTGCTTTCGCTCGGCGCGGTGCTCGGCGTATGCTTCTCCGGAAACCTGATCACGACCTATCTGTTTTATGAAATGATGACGCTCGTCACCTTCCCGCTTGTTCTTCACGAGCAGACGAAGGAAGCGGTGTCCGCCGGCATGACCTACCTGTTCTACTCGGTAGCGGGCGCGTTCCTCGGACTCTTGGGAATCTTCTTCCTAAGCCGCGAGGCATCTGGCATGACGGGAGAGGGCGGAAGCCTTATGTACCGTCCGGGCGGGTTCGTCAATGTAAGCGGAGACAATACGGTTCTCCTTACGGTACTGTTTTTGATGTTAATCGGCCTTGCCTGCAAAGCCGGTATGTTCCCGTTACACGGATGGCTTCCGAAGGCGCACCCGGTTGCTCCGGCACCCGCTTCGGCACTGCTTTCCGGTAACATTACGAAGATGGGACTGCTCTTTACGATCCGCGTGCTTTATTTCATCGTTGTTCCGGAATCGCTTTCGGGCACCTGGGTGATGAACGCGCTCCTGGCGCTTTCGCTGACCACCGTGTTCCTCGGCTCGATGCTTGCCTACCGCGAGAAGGTATTAAAGAAACGGCTCGCCTATTCGACGGTCAGCCAGGTTTCCTACTGCCTGACCGGCGTCTACATGCTTTCGCAGGTGACGCTCCTCGGCGCGTTGCTCCATATGATTTTCCATTCGATCATCAAGAACCTTCTGTTCTTAAGCGTCGGTGCGGTCATCTTTACGACCGGCAAGACCCGTGCAGATGAGATGAAGCACATGGGAAAGAAGATGCCCGTCACGATGACCTGCTTCACCGTTGCCGGCCTCGGTCTTGTGGGAATCCCGCCGTTCTGCGGCTTCATCAGCAAATGGTACCTCGCGACCGGCGCCATTAAAACCGAAATCCCGGTGTTCTCGTGGCTTGCCCCGGTTGTGCTTCTGATCAGTGCACTTTTGACCGCCGGTTACCTGCTTACCGTTTCCGCGGACGCCTTCTTCGGAAAGGATGAGGCGGCAAATGCCACGGCAGCTTCCACAGATGCGGATGCTTCGAAAGCTTCGGATACTTTAGAAGCGGAGCATGCGGAAGCCGGAACGGAGAAGGCCGTTTCGAAGAAACGCATCTTTTTGCTGACTCCGCTTGTGATTCTTGCGGCAGCCGCTTTGGTATTCGGTATTATTCCGAACCCGCTTTCCGATTCGATTCAGGAAGCAGTTGACCGGATTTTTATGATTATCCGTTAATGAGAGTGTAAAATGAGTGCCTATTTCCTGTTAATCCCGATTCTTGTTCCGATGCTTTTCGGAACGGCATTGGTGATACATCCGATTCGTAACGACCGGCGAAGAAATCTCTTCGTCTTTTCGGTGACGCTTCTCACCTCCGTTATGGTCGCGGCACTCCTTTTCTTCCCCCCCGGAGAGCAGGACCTTGCCTTAAAGCTCGCAGGCGTTCTCGAAATCCGGTTCCGCCTCGACGGATGCGGCATGATATTTGCCGGACTGATTTCCTTCCTGTGGCCTCTTGCCGTCGTATATGCCTTCGAGTACATGGAGGGCGGGAGGCAGAACGCGTTCTTCGCTTTTTATACGATGACGTACGGTGTGACGTGCGGTATCGCATTTGCCGGAAACCTGATGACGATGTACATGTTCTACGAGCTTCTGACCATCGTCACGATTCCTCTTGTCATGCATGAGCTCGACCATAAGTCCGTTGTCGCCGCGCGAAAGTACATGAAGTACTCCTTCGGCGGAGCGGCCTTCGGATTCCTCGGGTTCATCGCGATCCTGACACTCGGGGACACGATTGATTTCGTCTACGGCGGCGTTCTGTCCGCGGACGCGATCGCAAAGCACGGCACGTTCCTTCTGCTTGTTTACACCCTTGCGGTGTTCGGCTTCGGCGTCAAAGCCGCAATCTTCCCGGTACACGGCTGGCTCCCGACGGCTTCGGTTGCCCCGACACCGGTTACGGCGCTTTTACATGCGGTTGCGGTCGTGAAAGCCGGCGCGTTCGCAATCATCCGGATTACCTATTACAGCTTCGGAACGTCGTTCCTTGCGGGCTCGGTTGCGCAGAAGATTATTCTGACCGCCGCCGCCGTGACGATCGTGTACGGCTCCGTCAAGGCGCTTAAGGAGCAGCACGTGAAGCGGCGTCTCGCGTACTCGACGGTCAGCAACCTGTCGTATATTCTGTTCGTCGCGGCGCTGATGAGCGAGGCCGGCATGAAGGCTGCGTTTTTGCATCTCGTGTGCCACGGACTTATGAAGATCACGCTGTTCTACTGCATCGGCGCGATCATGATCAAGACCGGCCGCAAGTACCTCTGGGAGATGGACGGCATTGCCCGGAAGATGCCGGTTATTATGAGTGTTTACACCGTAGCGGGAATCGCCCTGATCGGCATTCCTCCGTTCTGCGGTTTCATCAGCAAATGGTACATCGCCCAGGCGGCGGTGCAGAGCGGCGCGGAAGGCGCCGGAGCGTTTGCGTACCTCGGGCTTGCCGCAGTCATGCTTTCCGCGTTTCTGACGGCAGCGTATATCATGCAGCTCGTGATCCGTGCATGGACACCGGTCAGCAAAGAGGAGACCGTCCCCGCAGTATACGGCGAGGGCCGTCCCGGCGCGAGGATGTGCGTTCCGCTTATTATTCTTGCGATTGCCATTATCGTGATCGGCCTTTTTTCGGGGCCGCTTGCGGATTTCGCGGCGAAGGTTGCCGCGGGACTTCGTTAACGAAGTATCGGGTTCGCCGATGAGAATCGTTATATAGTTTAAAAGTTTCACTCAGGAGTCGTTATGAAAGAGACCTACGGACTTCTTCTTCCGATTCTGCTTCCGATACTCGGCGGCTTTGTATGCCGTCTGACGGTTGCGGCGGGAGAGAAGAAAGAGAACAAAGCGCATATCCGGTGCGGGGAAGTCACATTTCTCGGGCTTTGTTTCGTGACGCTTATCCTGACGGTTGTGTTCGGAATCGGACCGATTCAAAACGGCGGACATGTTTTACTGAGCATTCCCGAAATCTGCGGACGCGGGATCTACTTCCGTGTGGATGAGTTCCGCGCGCTGTACGGCATTCTCGCGGCGTTCTGCTGGACGGTGAGCGCAGCCTTTGCGCTTTGGTACATGAAGGGTGAGGAAAACCGCGGACGGTACTTCTTCTATACGCTTCTGACGCTCGGCGCAACGCTCGGCGTGTTCTACGCGGCCGAGTTCTATACGCTTTTCATCTTCTTCGAGGTGATGTCGCTTGCTTCCTACCTCTGGGTTGTCCATGAGGAGGACGCGGAAGCGGTGCGCGCGTCGAAGACATACCTTGCCGTTGCCGTGATCGGCGGCCTCGTCATGCTGATGGGAATCTTCCTTCTGGAGTCGAACCTCGGTACGCTGAACCTACAGGACATTGCCAAGCTTGACCTGAGTTTATTCAATCAGAAGCAGCTCCGCGTCGCCGGATTCTGCCTGCTGTTCGGCTTCGGCGCCAAAGCCGGCGCGTTCCCGCTACACATCTGGCTTCCGAAGGCGCACCCGGTGGCACCCGCCCCGGCGTCGGCGCTTCTGTCCGGCATTCTGACGAAGGCCGGCATGTACGGAATCCTGATCCTTACCGGAAGAGTATTCGTCGGCGACACGCATTTCGGCCTGCTTCTTGTTGCCATTGCGGTCTGCACGATGCTGATAGGTTCCGTCGGCGCCCTCGTATCCGTTGACATGAAGCACATCCTTGCGTGCTCGTCCGTATCGCAGATCGGATTCATGCTCGTCGGCGCGGGCACCATGTGCATCCTTGGAAGCGAGCAGTGGCTTGCCGTACAGGGCACGCTTCTTCATATGGCGAACCATTCGCTGTTTAAGCTGGTTCTGTTCCTGTGCGCCGGAATCGTTGTCAGGAATCTTCATACGCGTGACCTGAACAAGTTAAGAGGTTTCGGCGTCGGAAGACCGTGGTTCATGGTTATCTTCCTGATCGCCGCCCTCGGCATCGCGGGTATCCCCGGACTTTCGGGCTTTGTATCGAAATCCATGCTGCACGAGTCGCTCGTTCTCTGCTACCATGAGAGCGGCCTCATATACTATAAAATCGCGGAGATTCTGTTCCTGATCGCCGGCGGCTGCACGCTTGCCTACATGCTGAAGCTGTTCCTGATCCTGTTCTTCAGGAAACCATCAAAGGAAGTGGAAGCGTTCAATCAGACGAAGAAAGCTTACCTGCCGCTTTCCTTAAAGATTCTCCTGAGCATCCCCGCAGCGGTCATCTACCTTGCCGGTACGCTTCCGGAATACCTGATGTTCCCGCTTTCGGAGCGCGCGGCCAAGCTTACGGAATACATGCCAGCCGAAGAAACGTTCCGCACATTTACCGCGGAAAATGTGAAGGGAGCCGTCATCTCCTGCACGATCGGACTGCTGCTCTGGTGGTTCGTCGTAAAGAAGCTGATCGAAAAACGTGTATCGAAGAACGAAACGGTTTACATAAACCGGTTCCCGGCGAAGCTGGACCTTGAAAACGCCGTGTACCGGCCGATCCTTCTGACATTTCTCCCGACCGTCTGCGGCGCGTTCTGCCGGTTCCTTGAGAGGTTTACGGAGCTTATCGCGAAGGGCGTATTCGGATTCTTAAAGCGGTTGTTCGGACTTTTGGACCGGACACCGGAGCTGACCGTTACCGGTTTACAGAGAAGCGTATTCAAGCCGGTTTGCGAGACGACGACGCTTTCCGCGACACGGCGGTTAAGCAAGTTCCTCGGCAAGGTAATCGGCGCTTTCGTCGTTCTTAAGAGTAAAATCACAAGAAAACCGATTGCGGAGCAGAAGAACTACACCGAGCTCGTGAACCGCGGGCTTAATGACGCGAGCGAAACCGCAAAGCTCATTACAAGGAGTCTTTCCTACGGCCTTCTGGCATTTTGCGCGGGGCTTCTTGCAATGCTTGTTTACTTGTTGTATTGTTTACAGTAATTACAGATACATAAAGGAGAGAGAAAATGGCATTTTTGATTGACGGAAAGAAGATTTCTGCGGAAATCAAGGACGAACTTAAGGAGAAGGTTGCGGCTCTTAAGGAAGCCGGCAAGGAGCTTACCCTTGCGGTGATCCAGGTAGGAAACGATAAGGCTTCGACGGTATACGTCGGCAATAAAAAGAAGGCATGCGAATACATCGGCGTGCGCTCTCTTTCTTACGAGCTTCCCGAAGAGACGACCGAGGAGGAGCTGCTTAACCTGATCGCGGAGCTTAATGCCCGTGACGACGTGAACGGCATTCTCGTACAGCTTCCGCTTCCGAAGGGAATCTGCGAGGACAAGGTGCTTCTCGCGATCGATCCGAACAAGGACGTGGACGGCTTCCATCCGGTCAATGTCGGACGGCTCTGGATCGGAGACAAGGGCTTTGAGTCCTGTACGCCCGCAGGTGTCATCCAACTCCTGAAGCGCTCCGGAATTACGATTTCCGGAAAGGAATGCGTGGTGATAGGGCGCAGTAACATCGTCGGAAAACCGATGGCTGCAATGCTCCTTAGAGAGAACGGAACCGTAACCGTATGCCATTCGAGAACGAAGATTCTCTCCGAAGTAACGAAGCGGGCCGACATCCTCGTTGTGGCGATCGGAAAACCGAAGTTCATCACGGCCGAGTACGTGAAGGAGGGTGCCGTTGTCATCGACGTCGGCATTCACCGCAACGAAGACAACAAGCTGTGCGGCGATGTGGACTTTGAAAGCGTTGAGCCCGTTGCCTCCGCCATCACGCCGGTACCCGGCGGCGTAGGCCCCATGACAATCGCCATGCTGATGTGCAACGTCGTAAGAAGTGAGGAAATAAAGTGAAGGTTTGTCTGATTTCGCTCGGCTGCGACAAGAACCTTGTGGACAGCGAGAAGCTCGGCGGACTGCTCCTTGCGGCCGGTCATGAGATGACCGACGACGAAGCGGAAGCCGAAGTGATCATCATCAATACCTGCTGCTTCATTCACGATGCGAAGGAGGAGAGCATCCAGACCATCATTGAGGCGGCGGAATATAAAAAGACCGGAAAGCTTAGGCGGCTCATCATCACCGGATGCCTTGCGGAGCGCTATTCGGACGAGATCCGGGAAGCCCTTCCCGAGGTGGACGCCATAGCGGGAACAACCGCCTATGAGGACATCCCGAAGCTGATCGAAGCGAAGGGATTCGCCGTTTCGAAAAGAGACCTGTCGTATCTTCCGGACCCGGACGCAGACCGGATGCTTTCGCCGGGCAATTACGTCTCGAACCTGAAGATTGCGGAGGGCTGCGACAAATGCTGCACCTACTGCATCATCCCGAAAATCCGCGGACCGTACCGCTCGGTTCCCATGGAACGGCTCATCGCGGAGGCGGAGTACCTGGCGAAGACCGGCACGAAGGAACTGATCCTTGTAGCTCAGGAGACGACGATTTACGGCACGGACCTGTACGGACATAAGGCGCTTCCGGAGCTCCTTACAAAGCTTTGTAAGATTGAAGGAATCGAACGGATCCGGATTCAGTACTGCTACCCGGAGGAGATTACGGACGAACTCATCGGGGTGATGAAGAAGGAGCCGAAGATCTGCCGTTATCTGGACCTTCCGATCCAGCACGCCTCGGATGCGATACTTCGGAAAATGGGACGCCGCACCACAGGAAAGGAAATCGAGTCCCTGATCCGGAAGCTTCGGAAGGAACTTCCGGGAATCGCCCTTCGTACCACGCTCATTACCGGATTTCCGGGTGAGACCGAAGAGGACTTCGAAACCCTTGTGAGATTTGTCGAAAAGATGAAATTCAACCGCCTCGGGGTGTTCCCGTATTCACCCGAGGAAGGAACGGCAGCGGCGAAGATGCCCGGACGCGTGCCGAAGCGCGTGAAGGAACGCCGCAGGAACGCGGTGATGCGTCTTCAGAAGACGATATGCGCGGAATACGGAAAGAAATGCATCGGAAAGACCTTCGATGTGCTGGTGGACGGGTCCCTTCCCGAGGAGGGCGTCTGTGTCGGGCGGACCTATATGGACGCGCCCGGAATCGACGGGCTTGTCTACTTTACGGCGGACAGGGTGCTGATGTCCGGCGACATTGTTCCGGTACGGATTACCGGATCGAAAGAATATGATTTGATAGGAGAGTCAGTCAATGAATTTACCGAATAAGCTTACTATGCTCCGGGTATTTATGATTCCGGTTTTCGTGCTTCTGCTTATGTTTCCGCAGATTCCGTTTTATAACTTCATCGCTCTCGCGGTTTTCGCGATTGCGAGTTTTACGGATTTCCTGGACGGACACATCGCAAGAAAATACAATCTGGTGACGACCTTCGGAAAATTCATGGATCCGCTCGCCGACAAGATTCTCGTCTGCACGGCGCTGATTCTTCTGATTGAGTTCGGAAAGATTCCGGCTGTCGTTGTCGCTATTATCATGGCCCGTGACTTCGTTATCAGCGGTTTTCGTCTGATTGCTTCTGATAAGGGCGTTGTCATTGCGGCCGGAATGCTCGGAAAGATTAAGACGGTTGTGCAGATGATCATGTGCATGCTTCTTCTGTTCACGGCCGATGACGATTACGACGGTCTGCTGTTCGAAATCGCCGACGTGCTCGGACAGCTCGCCATGTGGTTTGCGCTTTTCTTAACCATCGCAAGTCTGGTTGTTTATATCTGGGACAACCGGGAGGTTCTTACGGACAAGAATGTAAATTCGGAGAAGCATGAGTAAAGTTGTGATCATCGGAGGAGGCGCGGCCGGCATGATGGCTGCCTGCTCGGCGGCACAGACCGGGCACAGCGTCCTTCTTCTTGAGAAAAATGAGAAGCTCGGAAAGAAAATCTACATCACGGGCAAGGGACGCTGCAACTTTACGAACGCCTGCGGCCGTGAGGAGTTTTTCGAAAATGTCATGAGCAATCCCCGTTTCTTCTACAGCGCGTTCTCCGCGTTTTCAAACGAGGATTCCATGGAATTTTTCGAGCAGAACGGCATGCCGGTGAAGGTGGAACGCGGCAACCGGGCATTTCCGGTTTCGGACCATGCGTCCGATGTCACGAAAGCGCTTGCGGACGCGATGAAACGGCTTAACGTAACCGTACGCCTCCACGCGGAGGTGAGCGGAATCCTGACGGAGCCGTACGCGGAAGAGGGCACGAAGAAATCCTCTTATACGGCTAAGGTGACTGGCGTTTCGATGAAGCACGGCGAGACAATCCCTGCCGATGTCGTGATCCTTGCGACCGGCGGACTTTCGTATCCTTCGACGGGCTCCACCGGTGACGGCTACCGCTTCGCAAAAGAGGCTGGACACACGGTAACGAGGCTCACGCCGTCGCTTGTTTCGCTAAATGCGAAGGAAAGCTTCTGCGCGGAGCTGAGCGGCCTTTCCCTCCGAAATATCGGTGTGCGGTTTGTAAAGAATGAAAAGACGCTTTATGAGGATTTCGGAGAGCTGCTCTTTACCCATAAGGGCGTGAGCGGCCCGGTTGTGCTTTCGGCCACGGGCGCCTGCGGGGACAGCCTTACCGGGAGCACGCTTTATATCGATTTAAAGCCGGCGCTTTCCGAAGAAAAGCTCGATGAACGTCTGCTCCGCGAGCTTCGCTACGCCGGAACCAAACAGATCAATAATATCGCGGGAACGCTTGTCCCGGCATCCCTTGTAGCGCCGCTTCTTACGGTGGCGGGCATCCGCCCCGAAACGAAGGCCGGTGAGATTACAAAGGAGATGCGGCAGTCCCTTCTTCGGACGCTTAAGGCATTTCAGGTCACGGTTACGGGAACGGGCGGCTACAACGAAGCCGTCGTTACAAAGGGCGGCATCAACGTGAAGGAAGTGAATCCGTCGACGATGGAATCGCGGATTGTAAAGGGACTCCGGTTCGCCGGCGAGGTACTCGACCTCGACGCGATGACCGGAGGCTTTAACCTGCAGATTGCCTGGAGCACGGGCTTTCTTGCGGGGCGCATAAAAGAGGATAAACAAGGAGCCGGAAAGGAATCCGGCCGGGACAACACCGGGAAGGAGAACAAGAAGAAAATGACAGTGAATATCGCTATTGACGGACCGGCGGGCGCCGGCAAGAGCACCATCGCAAAGGCGGTTGCCAAAAGGATGGGATATATTTATGTGGATACCGGTGCGATGTACCGGACCATCGCTCTCTACCTGCTTCGTAAGGGCATATCCGCGGACGATGCAGAAGCCATCTCGAAGGCCGGAAAGGAAGCGGACGTGACCATCGATTACAAGGACGGCGTGCAGCAGGTGCTTTTATTCGGGGAAAATGTGAGTAATCTGATCCGTACCGAAGAGGTCGGAAATATGGCCAGCGCATCGTCCGTGAACAAGGACATCCGCGATAAGATGGCAGACCTGCAGCGCAAGCTTGCCGAGACAAAGGACGTGGTTATGGACGGCCGTGACATCGGCACGAACGTGCTTCCGAACGCACAGGTGAAGGTATATCTGACCGCCTCGATTGAGGAGCGCGCGAGACGCCGTGTCAAAGAGTATGAGGAAAAGGGCATCGAGGCCGATTACGAGCAGATCGCAAAGGACATCGCCGAGCGCGATTACCGCGACATGCACCGTGAGCACGCGCCGTTATGCCGCGCCGAAGACGCAGTGCTTCTCGACACCTCCGACATGACGATTGCCGAGGTCGAAGACGCGATGATTCGTATTATTGAGGAGAAACTGGGAAAATAACCTCGGGAAGCAGTAAGTCCGAAGGGCAAGAAGACCCGGGGAGTAAGTGATCGGAAAGGAGTGCAGCCGGTGGAAGTTCGTCTCGCAAAAACCGCAGGATTCTGCTTCGGAGTGGAGCGTGCCGTCAATACGGTAATCGGTCTTACGAAAGGGGACTGTCTTCCGGTCTATACCTTCGGTCCGATCATTCATAACGAAGCGGTCGTAAAGGACCTTGAAAACCGCGGCGTGCGGATTCTTCAGGACGAGTCGGAAATTGATTCGGTTACGGAGGGCACCATCGTTATCCGTTCCCACGGCGTATCCCGCGCCGTTCATGATCATATGAAGCGACGGGAGGAGGAAACCGGCGGAAGAGTGAAGATTGCCGACGCGACCTGCCCGTTCGTTAAGAAAATTCATAAAATCGCTGAACAGGAGAGTAAAGCGGGCAAGCAGATGATCATCTGCGGAGACGCCGCGCATCCCGAGGTGCAGGGCATTGTCGGATGGTGCGTAAGCCCTGCGATTGTCATCGGTTCCGTCGAAGAAGCGGAACGGATCGCGGATGGGCTTCCGAAAGAAATCTGCGTCGTTTCGCAAACAACGTTCCATTTTAACAAATTCAAATCAATTATTGCATTTTTCGCAAGTTTAGGGTATGATAGAAACGATAGTGTGGTAAATACTATCTGCAATGCCACGGAGGAGAGACAGACTGAGGCAAAAAGGCTGGCCGGTGAGTGCGACGCCATGGTGGTAATCGGGAGCGAAAGCAGTTCCAATACGCGGAAACTCTACGAAATCTGCCGGCAGGAGTGCCCGAACACCTTTTATGTTCAGTCGGTTGATGATTTGGGTTACAGAGCTTTTCCATCTTTTCGTTGCGTCGGTATTACAGCAGGAGCATCTACCCCCAAAAATATCATTGAGGAGGTTCAAAATCGAATGGCTGAAGAGAATTTTGAACAGATGTTAGACGAGACTTTTAAGACAATTCATAACGGAGAGGTAGTGGAAGGCACGGTTATCCGTGTTAAGGAAGACGAAATCGCCCTTAGCATCGGTTACAAAGCGGACGGCATTCTGTCGAAGAGTGAATACTCCAGTCAGCCCATAGCAGACCTCCGCGAAGTTGTGAAGGAAGGCGACAAGATCGCTGTTAAGATCCTGAAAGTAAATGACGGAGAGGGACAGGTTCTGCTGAGCCGCAAGAGACTTGCCGCAGACCGCACCAGCCAGATTCTTCAGGATGCATTTGAGAATAAAACCGTAGTTACCGCGAAGGTTTCCGAGGTTGTTAAGGGCGGAATCACCGCGCTCGTTGACGAGTGCCGCGTATTCATCCCCGCAAGCCTTGTTTCGGATACTTTTGAGAAGGATCTTACGAAGTATCAGGGCCAGGAGATTTCCTTCCTGATCACCGACTATGACCCGAAGAAGCGTTCCATCATCGGTAACCGCCGCGTGCTTCTTACGGAGCAGAAGAAAGCCGCTATGGAAGAGGCTCTCTCCCGCATCCAGCCCGGCGATGTCATCGAGGGTGTTGTTAAGAACGTTACCGATTTCGGCGCTTTCGTTGATATCGGCGGAATCGACGGACTGCTTCACATCTCCGAGATGTCCTGGGGCCGCGTAGGCAACCCGAAGAAGCATTACAAGACCGGCGATACGGTTCGTGTATACGTTAAGGATATCAAGAACGACAAGATCGCGCTCAGCGCGAAGTTTGCCGATGAGAATCCGTGGGCTAACGCAGAAGAGCGTTTCGCTCCCGGCACGATCGTAACCGGTAAGGTTGCACGTATGACGGATTTCGGCGCATTCGTAGAGATTTATCCGGGCGTTGATGCTTTGCTTCATGTTTCCCAGATCTCCAGAAAGCGCGTTGAGAAGCCGAGTGACGTATTGAAGATCGGTCAGGAAATCGAAGCTACGATTCTGGATGTTCGTCCGGACGACCAGAAGATCAGCATCAGCATGCGTGCTCTTGAGGCGGAGCCGGAAGAGGAAACCGTTGCTACGACCGAAGAGGCTCCCGCAGAGGCAGCTCCCGTAGAGGATGCTCCGGCAGAGGAAGTAACAAACGAAGAGACGGCAACGACCGCACCCGCGGATGCCGAATAATTCGGATTCATAAATGGGAACAGGCGGCACAATGGGATTTTCCCGTTGTGCCCTTTTCTTCTTAGATGACATTATATTTCGGGGAGGCTGTTATGGCAGATATGGTGCGCGTTGCACTGGACGCGATGGGCGGAGACAATGCTCCGGGTGAGATTGTAAAGGGCGCTTTATGGGCACTTCGCGAGAACGAAAAGCTCGCGGTTTTACTCGTGGGACGCGAGGAGGCAATCAACAAAGAGCTCGAAGGACAGGAATATCCGAAGGACCGTCTTACCGTGGTAAATGCCACCGAGGAAATCGGCTTTAACGAACCTCCGGTTTACGCAGTACGGACCAAGCGGGATTCGTCCCTGGTTGTGGCGATGCAGCTTGTACATAAGGGAGAAGCCGATGCCTTCGTTTCGGCCGGAAGCACCGGTGCGATTCTTGTGGGCAGCGTGATTTATATCAAGCGGCTCCGCGGTGTCGAGAGAACGCCTCTTGCCCCGTTGATCCCCACCGAGAAGGGTGTGTCCCTTCTGATTGACTGCGGCGCCAACGTGGATGCAAAACCGTCCCAGCTTGTGCAGTTCGCGAAGATGGGTTCCATCTACATGGAACGTGTCGTCGGCATCAAGAACCCCACCGTCGGACTTGTAAACATCGGCGTTGAGGAAGAAAAAGGCAACCAGCTTGTAAAGGATACCTTCCCGCTTCTTAAGGAGCGGAAGGACATCAATTTCATCGGAAGCGTAGAGGCACGGGACATCCCCGCAGGCGCGGCCGATGTCATCGTATGCGAAGCATTTGTCGGCAATGTTATCTTAAAGCTGATCGAAGGCCTCGCTAAGACGCTTGTAAAGAAGATTAAAGAGGGCATGATGAGCTCCGTCCGCGGCAAGATCGGCGGCGCGCTCGCAAAACCCGCTTTGAAGAAGACGCTCGGTGCCTTCGATACGTCCGAACACGGCGGCGCTCCGATGCTCGGACTGAACGGTCTTGTCGTAAAGACCCACGGCAGCGCGAAGGCAGTGGAGATCCGGAACTCTTTGCTGCAGTGCATCACATTTATCGATGAGCACATTGAGGATATCCTTCGCGCAGAGTTCGGTAAGGAGGAGTAACCGATGGAATGGGATAAGATTCGCGGAATCGTGGCGGAGATTTTGCAGATCCGTCCGGATGACGTACATATGGATTCCTCTTTCTTTGATGATCTCGGCGCGGATTCTTTGGACGTGTACCGGATTATTACGGAGATTGAGGATGTCTTCTCCGTTGAGGTGAGTGACATAATGAGCGGATATACGCCGCAGACGGTCGGCGCGCTTTATAACCGGGTTTCGGACCTTTTAGGTCTTTCGTAACCGGTGAATTAACCGCCCGGGCATTCGGGGCGGGAGTTGAGGTGATCCTATGGATTTGACGAAATTAGAAGAAAAAACGGGCTATGCGTTCCGTAACCGCGAGCTTCTTGAGACCGCGCTGACGCACAGCTCTTATGCGAATGAATTCAGTCGCCGCAAGGGCGAAATCGGTTTCAATGAGCGGCTCGAGTTTTTGGGTGATGCCGTGCTGGAACTTGTGACGAGTGAATTCATTTTCGAGACCCACAGCGACATGCCGGAGGGCAGCATGAGCAAGCTCCGCGCAAGTCTTGTGTGCGAGCCGTCCCTCGCTTACTGCGCAAGGGATATCGGGCTCGGAGAGTACCTGCGTTTGGGACGCGGCGAGGATATGACCGGCGGGCGGAATCGCGACTCCATCCTTTCGGATGCGTTCGAGGCGGTGATCGGCGCCATATATCTGGATGGCGGCCTTCAGGAGGCAGGAAAATTTGTCCGTAACATGGCGCTTGCGAAGCTTGATGACGCAAGACTTTTCAAGGACAGCAAGACTTATCTTCAGGAGATTACGCAGAACGAATTCCGCTGTATGCCGGAATACATTCTGATCGGAGAAGAAGGACCGGCCCACATGAAGACATTCACGGTGGAACTTCGCATAGCCGGGAAGAAATTTGCCGTCGGATCGGGCACTTCGAAGAAGGGCGCCGAGCAGGAGGCGGCGAGAAAGGCAATCCGCATATTAACCGAAAGGAGCGGCAACAATGTATCTGAAAAGCATTGAGGTGCACGGCTTTAAGGCATTTGCCAACAAGATTGTCTTCACCTTCAAACCCGGAATCACCGGCATTGTCGGTCCGAACGGAAGCGGTAAGAGTAACGTTGCCGACGCGGTAAGATGGGTACTCGGCGAGCAGAGCGCAAAGCAGCTTCGCGGAAGCAGCATGCAGGACGTCATATTTGCCGGAACCGAAACGAGGAAACCCCTCGGCTTCGCTTACGTTGCGCTGACGCTTGACAACACCGACCACTGGCTCCCGATTGACTACGACGAAGTCGTTGTAGGACGCCGCGTGTACCGCTCGGGCGAGAGCGAGTATCTGATTAACGGCGCGGAATGCCGTCTTCGTGACGTGCAGGAACTGTTCTACGACACCGGTATCGGTAAGGAAGGCTATTCCCTGATCGGACAGGGACAGATCGACAAGATTCTGTCCGGTAAGCCGGAGGAACGCCGTGAGATTTTCGACGAGGCCGCCGGTATCACGAAAGTTAAGAAGCGTAAGGCTTCGACGGAGAAGAACCTTGAAGCGGAGCGCCAGAATCTGGCCCGCGTTACGGATATTATTCAGGAAATCGAGACGCGTCTCGGACCCCTCGAAAAGCAGAACGAAAAGGCCCGCATATTCCTCGGATACAAGGAAGAACTGAAGAAGATGGAAGTCAACCAGTTCCTTCTTGAGTATGAGAAGAATGCGACGGTTAAGCAGGATCTCGACGAGAAGATTGCCATCGTTTCCGCGGATTACGAGAGCACGAAGACGCAGTTTGAGGCTGCCAAGGAAGAGTATGACCGGCTTCTGACCGAACTCGAGCAGCATCAGGAAAATCTCCAGGAAGCAAGAGAACAGTATAACGAGAAGAAGCTCGCGGCCGAGAAAGCGGACGGCTCGCGGAATCTTTTACTGGAGCAGATCGGCGGACTTAAGGCGTCCTCCGGTCAGTTTGCCGAGCGCTCGGACCGTCTTTCGGCGCAGATTGCCGACCGTAAGAAGGCGCTTTCGGAGTACGAGGCCAATCTTGAAGCCCAGAACAAACAGCTCTCGGAGCTGCTCCTTGCCCAGCAGAAAGCGGAAGCGCTTCTCGGGGAGATGAAGGCCGGCATTGACGCAATGCTTGCCGAAGAGAAGGAATGCAATGAGGCGCATGTCGCCCTGTTGAATGAGAATACGACGCTGCAGACCGAACTGGAGCGCTACAATACGATACTGACGCAGCAGAACGTGCGGAAGGCGGAGACAAGCAGCCGCCTGCTCACGCTTAAAAGCGAAGCGGATGCCGCCGCTGCGCAGGTTGCCGCCGCCGAGAAGGAGCTGAAGGATGCCTGTGACAAGGTCATCTCCCAGTCGGATCTTACGAAGAGCCAGGAGGAGAAAATCCGTTCCCTGACCGAGGCAATCGGCGAGCAGAAGAGTGTCTATGAAAGACGCCAGGAGCGCGTCATCCAGAAGACCTCCCATATGGAGACATTGAAGGATCTCGTGGAGCACTATGACGGTTACGGAAACGCCGTACGGAAGGTCATGGAGCAGAAGAAGCAGAAGCCCGGTGTACTCGGCGTTGTCGCGGATGTCATCGAGGTGGATCCTTCCTACGAAACCGCAATCGAAACCGCTCTCGGCGGAAACATTCAGAACATTCTGACCGATAACGAGGAAACCGCGAAGGACATGATCGCCTACCTGAAGGCAAACCGTTTGGGACGCGCGACGTTCCTTCCGCTTTCTGAAATCCGTGCGAAGAAGGACGAGTTTGGCGATGGAATATTCCGCGAGAAGGGCGTAATCGGAATCGCTTCCGACCTCGTCAAGACCGAGGAGAAGTACCGCGAGGCCGTTAGGTATCTGTTAGGACGTTTCCTTGTTGTGGACACCATCGACCACGCGATCGCAATTGAAAAGAAAAACCAGTACTCCATCCGGATCGTGACGAAGGAGGGAGAACTGTTCCAGCCGGGCGGCGCCATCTCGGGCGGATCGTTTCGGAATAATTCAAACCTGCTCGGTAAGCGCAGGGAGGCCGAGGAACTGGAGCAGACACTTGCTTCCGAAAAGGAGCTTTTAAAGGAAGCGGAGACTGCACTTGCGAAGCTTCGCGCAGAGCGTGAGGAAGCCCGCGCCGCATATGAAGAGTCAAGAAAGGTTCTTCAGGAATACTACGTACTGCAGAATACGGCCAAGCTGAATCTGAACCATATCCGCGAGCAGAACGGCGACATCCTCGGAAAGAACGAGGAACTGTCGAAGGAGATGGCTGCAGCCGAAGCGGAAGCTGCCGTAGCAAAGCAGGCAATCGACGCGGTCAACGAGAAGATTCTCGTGAATACCGAAGCGAGCGAAGCAAAGAAAAAGCGCGCCGAAGAGATCCACGCGGAGATGGAATCCACCCGTCTTAAGGAGGACGACGCGAGCGCCGAAGCCATGCGCGTTCTGTCCGAGTATTCGGGACTGCAGCAGAACATCGCCTACCAGAAGGACAACGCCGACCGAATCGCCGGCGAACTGAAGGAACTCGGGGCGGAGAAGGAAGAGCTTGCCGCTAAGGCGGAGGAGGTTCGCGAGGAGATTTCGAAGAAGGAGCAGGATGTGCTCCGGATCGAAACGGAGCAGACAGAACTCAGGGATGCTCTGACGGAACTCGAAACGCTTATTACGAAGAAGCAATCCTCTGCAGAGGAAATCACAAAACAGAATAAGGGATTTTTCGACCGGCGCGAGTCGCTGTCGGATAACCTGTCCCGTCTCGATAAGGAACTGTTCCGCCTGCAGAACCAGCAGGAGAAGATGGCCGAGCAGATTGAATATCAGACGAAATATATGTGGGATGAGTACGAACTTACTTATTCCGAAGCGGAGAAGTTAAGAGATCCCGCAATCGACAATCCGACGCTTAACCGCAAGGCCGTATATGAGATGAAGAACAAGATCCGCGCACTCGGCGATGTTAACGTTAATGCCATCGAGGATTACCGCGAGACGAAGGAGCGTTACGATTTCCTGACCGCGCAGCGGGACGACATCGTGAACGCGGAGCAGTCCCTGACGGAGATCATTACGACTCTCGATCAGGAGATGCGCAAGCAGTTCAATGACACCTTCGGCAAGGTGCAGGAGCGCTTCGACAAGGTATTCCGCGAGCTGTTCGGCGGCGGAAAGGGTACCCTAAAGCTCGAAGAGGACGTGGACGTTCTCGAGGCGGACATTTCGGTAATCGCCCAGCCCCCGGGCAAGAAGTTGCAGAACATGATGCAATTATCCGGCGGTGAGAAGGCACTGACCGCAATCTCGCTTCTGTTCGCGATTCTCGATCTGAAGCCGTCACCGTTCTGCCTGCTCGACGAGATCGAGGCAGCCCTCGACGACGGTAACGTAACGCGCTTTGCGAAGTATCTGCACAAGCTTACGAAGGAAACGCAGTTCATCGTCATCACGCACCGCCGCGGTACGATGGCAGCAGCCGACGCGCTCTACGGCATTACGATGCAGGAGAAGGGCGTATCCACGCTGGTATCCGTCAACCTGATCGAGAACCAGCTGGACCAGTAACTGATATAGGATATGCGGCAAATGCCATGGCATTTGCCGGGATTTGGAGTACATTCGATGGACGAATTCATCACGGAAGAACAGGAAATGCTCGAGGAACCGAAGGAAGAGAAGAAAGGCTTCTTCAGAAGGCTCCGGGAGGGCATGGCCAAGACAAGAAACAGCATCGCCGGCGGACTGAACGCGATCTTCCACGGCTCCGCGAAGATTGATGAGGATTTCTACGAGGAGCTCGAAGAGATTCTGATCATGGCCGATATCGGTGTTGCCACCACCGGGGAGATTCTTGAGAGTCTCCGCGAGAAGGTAAAAGAAAACCGCATCAAGGATCCTGAAGAGTGCCGTGCGCTTCTGATGGAATCCATCCGGGAGCAGATGGAGGTTCCCGATGACGCGTATGATTTTGAGAAGGGTCCCTCGGCCGTTCTGGTTGTCGGCGTAAACGGCGTCGGCAAGACAACGACCACCGGCAAGATCGCCGGAATGCTCCGGAAGGAGGGACGGAAGGTGCTCCTTGCGGCTGCCGACACATTTCGCGCAGCGGCTACCGAGCAGCTTGTGGAGTGGTCCCACCGCGCCGGATGCGAGATCGTTGCGGCGAAGGAGGGCGCAGACCCCGCAGCCGTTGTGTATGACGCGATTTCGGCGGCCAAAGCAAGAAAGGTTGACGTCCTTCTGTGCGATACGGCCGGACGTCTTCACAATAAGAAGAATCTGATGGACGAGCTCGGGAAGATTAACCGCGTGATCGACCGCGAGTATCCCGAAGCAAAGCGCGAGACCCTCGTTGTTCTCGACGGAACCACCGGACAGAACGCCCTCGCGCAGGCGAAGCAGTTCAATGAAATCTGTAACATCACCGGTATCGTCATCACGAAGCTTGACGGAACCGCGAAAGGCGGAATCGCCATTGCAATTCAGAAGGAGCTCGGCATTCCGGTGAAATACATCGGTGTCGGCGAGTCCATCGCGGACATGCAGCGGTTTGATCCGGATGCGTACGTGAAAGCGCTGTTCGATGTGGCGGAGAAGGAAGCATAATCACAGAAAAGAGGCCGTCGCGAAGCGATGGCCTTTGTGTTATCGGAGGAGGGCAAAATGAGAAAGAAAAAGCAGGAGAAACTGGAGGCGAAAGCAAAGAAGAAAGCGGAGAAGAAGCGGAAGATCCTTCTCGGGATTCTCTGCGTATTGTTGATTGCCGTCGCGGGCGCTTTGATTTTCTGGTTTTCCCCGCGGTATTTCTTAAAAAGTGTGAAGCCGGAATCCGTCAGTAAGATCACGGTGTTCAACGGAGTCAACGGACAGAAATTCGAAATCGACAATCCCACCGACGTGAGAATGATTGTGGAGAACATTCAGAACACGAAAATGCGCTGCTACAAGATCGTGCTCGGCTTCGGGGGATTCTCGTATGAACTTCGTTTCTTCGATGAAAAGGGAAAGGAAATCATCACCCCGCTTGTCATCACCGGAGACAGAGTTTTGCATAAGGGCGCCATTGCCTACGAGGGAGACCTCGAAGCGCTCAAGGGATATGTTAAAGCCGTACAGAAAGTGAAGTTCCCGGAGGAGGAAGATTAGGCGGCAGGCGAAACCTATTCGTCATAGTGCTGTAATTCAGGCCGGTTCCGTGTGCAATCTGACGATGAAGCCAGTGGCACGGAGCCGGCTTTCTTTGTATTATGACGGTTTCTTCCTTCGGAAAATGTGACATTTGCCGATAGTAATTCCGCACTCCGTTGCGGTATGATAGGAGTCGGACGGCGGCGATGGGAGGGCATCGTTACCCGGCAGAAAAAAGTTCAAAATGTTTCCATTTTCCTGTTGACAAATCAGCGGAAAGAGGATAATATGAAAACAGAACATTTGTTCGCTTTTAAGAAAGGATGAAACGAAATGGCTACAGACGCGAATAAGAAAAAAGCACTCGAATCCGCACTTGCACAGATTGAGAAATCATTCGGTAAAGGTTCCGTTATGAAACTCGGCGAGTCCGGCGCAACTATGAATGTGGAGGCAGTTCCCACCGGCTCTCTGAGCCTGGATGTGGCGCTCGGAATCGGCGGTTTTCCGAAGGGAAGAATCATTGAGATTTACGGACCGGAGAGTAGCGGTAAGACGACCGTTGCCCTTCATGCCGTAGCGGAAGTGCAGAAGAGAGGCGGCATTGCGGGCTTCATCGATGCGGAGCACGCATTGGACCCGGCGTATGCAGCCAAGATCGGTGTCGATATTGACAACTTATACATTTCACAGCCGGATGACGGTGAGCAGGCTCTCGAGATCACGGAGACGCTGGTGCGTTCCGGAGCCGTGGACATCATTGTTATCGACTCGGTAGCCGCTCTTGTTCCGAAGGCCGAGATTGACGGCGATATGGGTGATTCCCATGTTGGTCTTCAGGCAAGACTTATGTCCCAGGCGCTTCGTAAACTGACGGCGGTAATCAACCGCAATAACTGTATCGTAATCTTCATCAACCAGCTTCGTGAGAAGGTCGGCGTTGTGTACGGTAATCCCGAGACGACGACCGGCGGCCGCGCGCTGAAATTCTACTCCTCCGTACGTATGGAGGTTCGCCGTATTGACGCCGTGAAGGTGAACGGAGAAGTAATCGGTAACCATGTACGCGCCAAGGTTGTTAAGAACAAGGTGGCTCCGCCCTTCAAGGAAGCCGAGTTCGACATCATGTTCGGCGAAGGCATCTCCAAGGAAGGTGATATTCTTGACCTTGCCGTAAGCTGCGATATCATCCAGAAGAGCGGCGCTTGGTTCGCTTACGAGGGCGAGAAGATCGGTCAGGGCCGTGAGAACGCGAAGTCTTATCTGAAGCAGAATCCCGACCTCCTTTCCGAGATTGATGCCCGCGTCCGCGAGAAGCTTCATGTCGGCGTAAACCAGGCCGTCATTACCGATAATGCCGATGACGAGGAGCCGCCGGAAGAGTACTGATTCAGTGGAGCTCTGTCTGAGAACAGTCCGATTGCTTCGGAGCGTTATGTGGTTTTGTTACAGGTGAGACCGGCCGCAGTCAGGCCGACGGAGGGGAGATATGGCATTGGTTCGTCTTGTTCCGAAAGGGAAGACGGGAGCGCTTCTGTCAGTTGACGGAGACGCTGT